>OAUL01000192.1_pt1 | contig 23724 bp, 10 predicted proteins | sample 1476271 | NCBI WGS metagenome assembly OAUL01 (sample SAMEA2580043, study PRJEB22360) | human gut metagenome | biome: human gut; feature: human-associated habitat; material: faeces | place: Denmark | collected 2008/2010 | reverse complement strand
ATATGAAAAAACACCTACTTATATACCTTATAATATATAGTATCTGTTCACTGGCCGGACAGGTTCGGGCACAGGAACGGTTTGCCGACCGCTATAATATTACGTATGTGACCATGAACGAGGGGCTTCCACATAATTTTATCGACGATTTGTACAAAGACAGCCGGGGGTTTATGTGGATTTCGACTGCCGGAGGCGGGCTTTCCCGTTATGATGGCTATGAGTTTGTAAACTACACTCCCAATAATCACCAATGCAAACTAAAAAGCAACTTTATACGCAATGTCTGTGAAGACGCCTTCCAACGCCTTTGGATCGTCTCCGAAGGGGGAACGGATATTATTGACTTATCTACTTTAAAACCGATTATCCCCCATGACCCGAAAGGGATACTTCCAAAGATACTGGAACTACCGGCTACCCGTATCATGAAAGATACGCAAGGCTGTATCTGGCTTCATTGCGACAACGCCCTTCACCGTATCGAATTCAATGACAAAGGGGAAGTGCAAATCCTGTCTACACTCAGCCCTGTCTATCTGAATGGTCCGGACATTGCTCTGAAAGACATTGACGAGGATGGGAAAATATGGATGGGAAACAATGGAGAAATACGAAAAGTGGCATTAAGTCCGCAAAAGAGACTGGTAACCACTCCCATAGCCGACTGCCTGAAGTTCGAAGCGGGAACTTATATTTCGGATTTCCTCAGCAAAGAGAATGAAGTCTGGATCTCCAGTGACCGCGGACTATTCCGCTATAATAAAACTGGAAATGTGATAAAACGATATGAGCATGATTCCGGCAATCCCTATTCCCTGTCGCAAAATTATCTGACAAATTTAGCTATCACCGATGACAAACAATTAATCGTCGCGACACTACGTGGTATTAATATCTATAACCCGATGACGGATAATTTTGAACGTATAGCCTGTGACCTTCCAAATGGCGGCACCAATCTGCTGAACAGTAACTTTATTAATTGCATATTGACTGATGGAGAACATATCTGGTTCGGTACGGAAACCGGAGGTATCAATCTGTTGAATCCACGGCAACTATCGATACGGAGCTACCGGCATGACAAGGAAAATCCGTCAAGTTTATCCTATAATCCTGTTAATGCAATTTATGAAGATGTATACGGAACCTTATGGGTAGGGACAGTAGAAGGCGGACTGAACAGAAAAGAACGGAACAGCGAAGATTTCACCCATTATACACGTGAACACGGAGGACTGAGTCACAACTCCGTCAGTGCCCTGACTGCCGATACCGACAATCACTTATGGATAGGTACATGGGGAGGAGGTCTCAATCTGCTTGATCTGAAAGCTCCCCGACAGATACTGGAGGTAATTTCCTCACAGACCGGCGGAGGCTTTCCGATTAACTTTATCGGAGTATTGAATTATGACCCTATTAATGAAGGTATATGGATAGGCGCCAATCAAGGACTCTATTTTTATGATCCGGTAAAAAAGGAAATAACTGCTCCGTTACCGGATAAGGCTGCTGAAAATATTCATGGCTGTATCGGTTCCATTATCGATAAGGAGGGTAAACTTTGGGTCGGTTGTCTGGAAGGGGTTTATATCATCGATCTGCATTCCCGTTCCTCTAAAGGAGAATTCCAGTACAGGCACCTGAACTACAAACTGGACGATCCGTCCTCCCGCCTGATTGAGAAAATAACCTGCTTTTATCAAGGTAAGGACGGTACTTTATGGCTGGGCAGTAACGGATATGGCATTTATCAACGAAAAATCGATGCTCAAGGAAAAGAACAGTTTATCTCTTATAGCACAGCGCAAGGACTACCGAACAATAGTATTCGGGGAATACTGGAAGATAACAACGGTAACTTATGGATCAGTACCAATAATGGACTCTCCTGTTATCACCAGGCAGAGAATCGTTTCATTAACTATACCATACAGGATGGTCTGATTGACACACAGTTTTATTGGAACGCCTCATGTGGTTCTTCTCATGACTTACTCTATTTCGGCAGTGTAGGCGGATTGGTTGCAATCGAAAGTAATCGTCCGGCGATGTCTCTTCCAGCTGCCAAAGTACGTTTCACCCGTCTACGGATAGGTAATGAAGAAATATTGCCGGGCAGCGAATACCTGTCGGAAGATATTGCCATAACGACGGAACTGAAACTGCATGAAAAAGAGAAATCTTTCTCACTCGAATTTGCAGCGCTCAACTTTGAGTCAAACAATACAGCCATATACAGTTATCGTCTGGTCGGTTTTGACGATAAATGGGTACAGGTTCCGGGCAACCGTCGTTTCGCCAGTTATACGAATTTACCTCCCGGTTCATATACTCTACAGGTCAGATACACTCCTGATGGTGAGAACGAGGGAGAAAACATAACGGAACTGAAGATTACGATTGTACCTTATTTCTATAAGACTGTATGGTTTATTCTATTCATCATCGTATTGTTATCTGTCAGTGTATGGCAATTCTATCAATGGCGCATCCGTAATCTGAAACGGCAGAAAGAATATCTGCACCGCACGGTAGAAGAACGTACTCATGAACTGGAACAGCAAAAGCATCTGTTAGAAAATCAAACGGATGAGCTGTCACGCCAAAACCAGATGCTGATTCAGCAGAATGAGAAAATCACGAGGCAGAAGGCACAACTGATTCGTATGTCCCGTAAAGTGCAGGAATTGACGCTTGACAAGATTTCATTCTTTACGAATATTACCCACGAATTCCGCACACCGATTACCCTCATTATCGGTCCTATCGAACGTGCGTTGAAATTAAGCTACAATCCGCAAGTCATTGAGCAATTGAACTTCGTGGAACGCAATTCCAAATATCTATTGTCTCTCGTCAATCAGTTGATGGATTTCCGGAAGGTAGAGTCCGGCAAACTGGAGATTGTGAAGACTCGGGGAAATTTTCTGAAATTTATCGATTCACTGATCACTCCGTTTGAAGTATTCGCCCAAGAGCGGAACATTGTGCTCAAACGCTATTACCGGATGGAAATGCCGGAGATCTTGTACGATGAGGAAGCAATGCGTAAGGTGGTCACCAATCTGTTGAGTAACGCTATCAAGTTTACTCCTAACGGAGGAACTGTGTCTCTCTACCTATCTGCTCTTTTCGCCAAAAACAGTGAAAAAGAGACTCTGTATATTTGCGTCAAGGACAGTGGTTCGGGCATCCCTGAGGAAGACCTCAATCGGATTTTCAACCGTTTCTACCAGTCGCAGAATCAAGTGAAATATCCGGTATACGGACAAGCAGGAACAGGCATCGGTTTATACCTCTGCAAACGGATTGTTCAAATGCACGGCGGAGAGATCAAAGCATTCAATAACCGTCATGCGGGATGCTCTTTCCGCATCCTCCTCCCCTTGCAACGAAATGAAAGGAAAGACGAAAAGACAATCATTATTGATCACAACGATTCGTCCGCAATTCCTGTTCAGGATTCCGGCTCTCCAAAAGAGAAAGAGGCTTTAAGTATACTGGTTGTGGAGGATAATGCTGATATGCGGGGATATATCCGGTCTATTCTTCGTGAACAGTATCATGTACTGGAAGCTGCAAATGGCGAAGAAGCATTACATATACTTAATAGTAATCCAATAGACTTTATTATCAGTGATTTGATGATGCCCGTCATGGACGGAATCGAGCTGTCCCGAAGGGTAAAGGAGACATTTGCCATTTCGCATATTCCTTTCCTGATGCTGACCGCCAAAACCTCACAAGAAGCCCGACTGGAAAGCTATCGTATGGGAGTGGACGAATATCTGCTGAAACCTTTTGATGAAACATTATTATTGGCCCGTATTCAGAATATTCTGGAGAACCGGAAACGATATCAACGTAAATTTACGCTTGATATGGACGTGGACGTACTTAATATGGAAGAAGAATCCGGTGATAAGAAGTTCCTCAATCAAGTAATGGAAGTTATCAAAGAGAACTACAAGAACTCCTATTTTGAAGTCAGCGATTTTTGTGAAGCCGTCGGAGTAAGCAAAAGCCTGCTGAACAAAAAACTGCAAAACTTAATCGGTCAGTCCGCCGGACAGTTCATCCGGAATTACAGACTGAACATCGCACGGGAATTGATTCTGAAGAATCGGGAAACGAAGAATATGAATATAGCGGAAGTTGCCTACGAAGTAGGATTCAATGATCCCAAATATTTTACAAGATGCTTCACGAAACATTTCAATGTGACACCAAGCGCACTGCTGAATAACGAAGAATAACTGATATAAGGGTTGCTATTATGAAACAATGATAGCAGCCCTTCGTCTTAAAATGAGCTCATTTTAAGAGACATCCGTCCAAGATTATACTCAAAGTGTAAAAAAGACACTTATATAACCGTTTATCCACCTCGAAAATTCATTTGTCCACCTTTAATATACTCATCGGTTGTATTTTTGCGACACTACAACGAGTAGAATTATTGTTGAACCATTAATATCAATATCTATGAAGACAAGGAAATGGCCGTTACTACTTATGGCAATTCTTACCGTTCTCAGCATGAGTTCTTGTCAGGATTGGGGAGAAGCCGATCCACCGGCAGGAAATCAAAAACTTCCGGCAAAGCCGGATACCTCCGCTAAATTAATAGCTGAATTTACATTTGACGAAGATTTCAACTCTACTGCCACCGAAGGCGAAACACCTGTATCGGGGGAAGGTTTTGCATACAGTGCAGATCAGGAGATTCCGGAAATCGTACAGGATGATGAAAGAGAAAGTGGAGTTATGCACGCCAACGGCGGATACCTCCGCATTCCCAACCCTCTTATCGGTGCAGATATCCAGACAGGAGTCTCATTTAGTTTCTTCGTAAAATCTACTAAAACAGACCATACAGGCGCACTGATCTCATTCAGTGACGGAACAAACAAACTGTATTTCACTGCAAATGCTTTTTTGAGCTATACCGGCACAGGAGGCTATCTGGACGTAAATGATCCGGAAGTCAGTGTAACGAACGCAATGCCTTACGGGACATGGCATTATGTTGCCTTGACTTTCACAGAGAAAGGATACGCCATTTATATCGATGGCACCAAGAAATACGATACCAACAACCATGCCAGCATCAGTTCCGGAAAGACAAGGGCTGTGAGCGTAGGTGACTTCGATTATTCCAATATGATCGATTTATTGTCATCTGCGACCTATATATATTTAGGCTATGGTTCGGATACGGAAACAGCCGAAGCCTATTATGATGATCTGAAGATCTGGACAAATACTTTCTCGGACAGCGATGCTCAGGGACCGAATATCGGTAGCGGAATACATGTGCCCGATCCTGTTTATAAAGCTACTTTCGAAACGACTACCGGACTACAGATCATTGGCGGTGGCAGCTTTGTTACAGATGATAATAGCGCCTTCGGAACCGTATTCAAGAATATCCCCGGAGGAATGCGTCAGAATTACTTGTTGCTTCCGGAAGATGTAATGTCACATTCTGCCGAAACGAAGGAAATGTCTATCGGTATGTGGGTGAATGCGAAGGATGCCGGAATCTCATCCACTTATATGTGGTCACCATTATTCAGTGCTCACGGGCAGGCACCGGGCATAGCAGGTACTGCCAATACAGACAACTGGCCTATGTTTGCATTGTATGTAAGAGGAACATTACAACTGAATAATGCCGGATGGTGCAACTTTGATGATGCACAGAATGTAAATGGTACCAATGCTCTATATCATGACGCCACTGACTGGTTAGCCGATCACGGGTGGCATTACTATACAGTAACTCTCACCGCTACTTCCGCCAAAGTATATATGGATGGCGAACTGAAGAACGAATGGCAGGTGGCAGGTACCGGAGATAATAATACAATTGAAGGTGCATTCATTTATGGTGCCAACTACAAATACATCACTTTAGGCGGAAATCAGGCGTTCGACTGGGGCGATCCCGATCCGGGATTCATGTTTGACGACTTCGCAGTCTATAACAAAGAATTGTCTCCGGAACAGATCAAACAGATTATGGAAGACAAGACTTTGGCTCTGCCTACTCCTGTCTACATCAATACCTTTGAAGAAGGAGCCGGAGATGCAAAAATCGTAGGTTCGGGCAAAATAGTTTCAGTGGAAGACAAAGGGTTCGGACAAATATTCCAGAATGTAGCCGGTTCTAAAGGCACTAATTATCTGATGTTGCCTCAGGATGCTCTTTCCCACTCCGTAGAATCTCAGGAAGTGAGTATCAGTGTATGGGTGAATGCCAAGAATGCAGGAGCATCGGACGATTATCGCTATTCTCCCCTATTCACGGCATACGGAAACGAGCCGTCGGCAGGATCAGAGAATATATGGCCATTGTTTGTCCTGCAATCCCGCGGACTCGCCCAAATAAACTGTAACGGATGGACAGACTTCACCGCCGCACAAAATGAGAAAGGTGTCAACACCGTTTATTGCTCGGAATATGCAGCAGATGGAATCGTTTGTGAGGAAGACTGGCTGAAGGATCATGAATGGCATCTTTACACAGCCGTTCTCACGTCTACCACCTGTAAAATCTACATTGACGGAGAAGTCGCCAACTCATGGACAGTGTCGGGCAGCGGTGACGGCAATACCATCTCCGGAATATTCACCAACGGTGCAGACTTGAAATACATCTCATTGGGCGGAAACCAGGCATGGACATGGGCTGACCCTGATCCCGGATTTATGTTCGACGACATCGCTATCTACAACAAAGCACTGACAATCGATGAGATACAGGCTATTATGAAAAAAAAAAAGAATTAAACCTTAAAGTTTAGTATACATGAAGAATTTTATACTGATACTCTGCCTCGCCACATTCAGCCAATGGGTGTATGCGCAGAACAAGCAGATCACCGGACGGGTAGTTGATACCAAAGGCGAAGCCGCCATTGGGGCAAGCATACTTGAAAAAGGAACTACAAACGGAACCATTACCGACTTTGACGGTAACTTCAAACTGACGGTCGGACCGAAAGCCGTGTTACAAATCAGTTATATCGGCTATAAGACACAGGAAATTCCTGTAGCCAACAAGACGAAACTGAATATCACTATGGAGGAAGACACGGAAGTGCTGGATGAAGTCGTAGTGGTCGGATACGGTGCGCAGAAGAAAGAAAGTGTGGTAGGTGCCATCTCGCAGGTTTCTTCCAAAGAACTGTTGAAATCTCCGGCAGCCAATATTTCACAAGCGATTGCCGGTAAGATTTCGGGTGTAATCACTTCTCAGACTTCCGGTGCGCCGGGGGCTGATGATATGAAGATTTATATCCGTGGCCGTGCTTCTTTCGCAGGAGACAACCAACCATTGATTCTGGTAGACGGCGTAGAACGTGAGTTCTCACAGATTGCTCCGGATGATATCGAATCGATCTCTACGTTGAAAGATGCTTCCGCTACTGCCGTATATGGTGTACGTGGTGCAAACGGTGTGATGCTGATTACAACGAAGCGTGGTAAAGAACAGAAACCGACCGTCAGCCTGACCGCCAACTGGCAAATACAGTCCCCTACCCGCCAGGATACTTATCTGGATTCTTACAATTCAGTTGTATTGCTGGAAGAAGCGCTGGCTAACGACGGACTGCCTTCTCAATATTCGGCATCCGACATCGAAATGTATAAAAGAGCCTCAGCAGGACAACTCAGCGGAATCGATGCCCTCCTCTACCCGAATGTAGACTGGTATGACACCGTTTTGCGAAACAGTGCACCGGCACAACGCTACAATGTCAATATACAGGGCGGTACCAAACGTATGCGTTACTTTACTTCTGCCGAATATTATAACCAACAGGGATTGTTCAAGGAATTCAGCCAGGACGAATACGGAAACAAGTCGAACTCCAGCTTCAAGCGTTTCGCTTTCCGTGCCAATCTCGACTTCCTGATGACCAAAGACCTGACTCTTTCCGTCAACTTCGGGACACGTTTCGAAGAACGCAGAGGACCGAACTCGAATGAATCGAGAGACGGAACTTACAGTCAGGCATTTTATGAAATGAATCATACACCGGGATGGTTGTTTCCGGTATCCTATACCGTAGGTGAAGGTGAAGACCAGAAGACATTGTACAGCGGCAGCTCACAATACCAGAATAATATCGTGGCACGTTTTGCCAAAGCCGGTTTCTACCGCTCCACCAATACGATCAATGAAACAAATTTCATTGTGGATTATAAGATGGACTGGCTCACCAAAGGGCTGGCAGCAAAAGGAATGGTATCTTTCGACTACGACGCTTACTATATGCGTGCTTTCAATGCCGACTTTGCCACTTATGAGCTGAATGACCGTACTAATTATAATTCAATAGACGCTTATACCCAGTTCAATACGGATACGGAACTTGCTTATCTGGGCAATAACCAGACTACTACTTATAAACTTTATATGGAATTCCAGCTGAACTGGGCACGCAAATTCGGGAAACATGATATCACCGCTATGGCACTGTACAACCAGAATGACTACCGTTATCAGGCAGACCTTGCCGAACGCTACCAAGGACTGGTAGGGCGTGCCACATACGGCTACGACGACCGTTACCTGGCAGAAGTCAACTTCGGCTATAACGGTTCGGAAAACTTCATGCGAGGCAGACGCTTCGGTTTCTTCCCTTCTTTCTCCGTAGGATGGAGAATCAGCAACGAAGCTTTCATGAAAGGAACGGAAGACTGGCTGAACAATCTGAAAATCCGTGCATCCTATGGTGAAGTAGGTAACGATGTATACAAAGTGAATGGCGTAAAACAACGTTTCCTGTATCAGGCAGTGTGGACACAGATAACCAACGACTATCACTTCGGAACAACCGGATATACCGGTATCTATGAAAGCCAGTACCCTAACTATGCAGTGACTTGGGAACGTGCTCACAAATACAACCTGGGACTGGAATTTGGTTTATGGAACGGACTGCTGAACGGTAATATCGACGTATTCTACGAAAAGAGAAACGATATCCTGACTCCTTATCTCACCCGTCCGCAATGGGTTGGCGTCAATATGGCTGCCGGCAATCTGGGAGAAACCAACAACAAGGGTTTCGAAATCGAACTGAAACATGCGAACCATATCGGAAAGGACTTCACCTATAATGCAAGTCTGACTTTCTCACACGCCCGCAATGAAATCCGGAACATGGACGAACCCGCCACAAAGACAGCTTATCGCAAACAGGAAGGTCATCCGATCAACCAATACTTCGGTCTGGTGTGCGATGGTTTTGTAACCCAAGCCGACTTGAACAATCCCGATTTTCCGGTTTCTACTTTCGGCAATGTACAGGTAGGCGACCTGAAATACCGTGATATGAACGGAGACGGATTTATCGATAGCCGTGATGAAACATTTATCGGCTATAGCGATGTTCCCGAAAACACTTACGCCTTGTCTCTGGGATGCGAATACAAAGGCATCGGATTCAGCATCATGTTTCAGGGAGTAGATCATGTTTCCAGATATTATGATGCGGAAGCAATGTACGCTTTCGTGAATGGCGGTAAGGTAAAAGAACATCATCTGAACCGCTGGAATCCCAACCAGTCGGAAGCATACAACCTTACCCATGCCAGTTATCCGCTGCTCCATTATGACAGCTACGGCGACCATAACCAGCGTAAAAACTCGTTCTTCCTAAAAAACGGTAACTTCCTTCGTCTGAAGAATATCGAACTAAGCTACTCGCTTCCGGCCCGATGGATCAGAAAAGTAGCCATGAACGAATGCCGCGTCTATGTAAATGCAAACAATCTCATCACGTGGGATAAACTGGATGGTCTTTGCGATCCGGAAAGTGAAGGTTCCAACCGTTACCCGATTATGAAGACAGTGAACTTTGGTGTAAACATTAAATTCTAACAGATATAAGACATGAAAAAGACAATCATATATACCGCCTTTTGGTTGGCACCCGCCGGAATCGCCCTGACTTCCTGTGAAGATATATTCGGTGGTTTTCTGGACAAACAGCCCAGCAACGAACTGACAGAAGAAGAGGTATTCAGCCAATGGACTACTACCCGTGAGTTCCATTTCGATACTTACAACTTCCTGCGCCACGGTGCCTGCCGCATCAACAACTCATGGATGGATGCAGCTACCGACTTAGCCGAAACCAGCTACGCCAGCGGCGGCACGCGTACAAGTTTCAACATCGGCAACTATTATGCCAGCGGTGCCGCCACTGAACTCACCGGCACATGGGAACACTATTACCGGGGTATCCGCAAATGCAATATGCTGTTAAAGAACATCGACGACGTGCCCAAAGCTACGGATGACTCGGAAGAAGCACACGCTACCTATGTGAAACAATACAAGGCGGAAGCTCATTTCCTCCGTGCTTATTTCTACTGGGAAATGTTTCTCCGCTACGGTCCCGTCCCTCTGGTTACAGATGTACTCGATCCGGACGGAGACTTGCTCAGCAACTATACCACCCGCCCTTCCTTGAAAGAATATGTAGTTGACTTCATTCTGAAAGAACTGAAAGATTGCGAAGAAGGATTGATGGATAAAGCTACTTCTGCCGAATCGGGCAACCCCGGACGTATCAGCCAGCCAATGGCACGTGCACTGTATTCACGTGTCATGCTCTACATGGCAAGCGACCGTTTCAGAAGTGAATCGGGTATCAGCTGGCAGCAAGCCGCCGATGCAGCGCAAAGCTTCATGACGGATTACGGAACACTCTACGGACTCTACACGACTGATACCGATCCGAAGACATGCTATACCAACGCCATCCTGAAGAACGCACATGACGAGAAAAATAATGAAACGATCTTCTGGCGTAATGATGTAGCTGTAGGATGGGGAGCGATCTATAACGATACGCCGGTAGGCGAAGGCGGCAACGGAGGTTTGTGCCCGTCACAGAATTTAGTGGATATGTACGATATGGCGAACGGACAGTCTCCTTTCAGCAATTATGATGAAACCGGCGCCCCTGTTTATAATGGAACAGCCACTCCAGCCATCAACAATGCCAGCGGATACAAGAGCAATGATCCTTCCAGCAACCGTGCCCCGCGTCTGGCGGCTACCGTACTCTACAACGGTGTGAATTGGGGTAATGGTATAATTAATGTACTCAAAGGACAACGGGATAACCCGCAAGGAAATGCAAATGCAACGCCGACCGGATACTATACCCGCAAGTATATTCCGGAAGTGATCCTGAACAATAACCATACCGGCAGCAACTACCGTAACTGGATTATCATCCGCTATGCGGAAATCTTATTGAACTATGCAGAAGCCTTGAATGAAGCCGGCGGGTCACGTGCCGACGTACTGAATGCCATCCAGCCTCTCCGCGACCGTGTAGGGATGACTGCCAAACTCACAGACCGCAGCGATCTTCAGACCATTGCCGACCGCCGTAACTTCATCCGCAAGGAACGTACCGTCGAACTCGCTTTTGAAGATCATCGCGCATGGGACGTACGTCGCTGGAATGTAGCGGAAAAAGCATTGGCACGTCCTATCTACGGAATGGAGGTTACCAAGGAAAACGGAAAGTTTGTCTATACACGTAAAGTTGCCCAGAACCGGGTATTTACGGAGAAAATGTATCTCTACCCGATACCGGAAGGAGAAGTATGGAAAACGAATATCGAAAACAACCCGGGTTGGAACAATTAACTGAATGAATATGCAACCGATGAAATTAAATAACATACAGACAGGATTCAAAAGAATCCTACTCACCGTAGCCACAGCTTTCATGCTGGGCAACGGATGGGCGCAAGATGCTAAAGTCCTGAAAGGACGAATCGTAAATGCAGAGGGTGAACCTATCGCAGGTGCGGTGGTCAACGTAGCGGAAGCAAGCCGCATCGCACTCTCGGACAAGGACGGTTTCTTCACTTTGAAGAATGTAAAACCTGCCGACGAGCTTTATGTAAGCAGCGTAGGCTATCTGCCGGCAACAGCCATTGCCGACTTTGATGAGAACTTCAAGATTGTTATGGATGCCGACCTGGATGAATATGCTCATACGACTCCGCTTCCTTTCAACCGCAAACCCAAGAAGTTTGTGACAGAGTCCACTTCCATCGTCACCGGAGAAGAACTGGAAAAACATCCGGTAACCGTTTTGCAGAATGCGTTTACCTCCACTGTCACCGGTGTAGAGACGTATGAGGCGCAATCCGAACCGGGATGGAGTGAAACGGCTATGTATATCCGTGGCATCCGTACCATGAATGCCAGCGCACGCAGTCCGCTGATCATCGTTGACAATGTGGAACGTGACCTCTCATTCCTCGATGCCTACCCTATTGAATCGATTACGATATTGAAGGATGCCGCCGCTACCGCTATCTATGGAATGCGTGGAGCCAACGGCGCAGTACTCGTAACGACCAAACGCGGAGAAACCGGTAAGACTAAAATCAACTTCACACAAGAAGTCGGCTTCCAGACTATTGCCGGAATTCCCGAAAGCCAGAATTCTTATAACTATGCGCTGAGCCGTAATCAGGCACGATACCTGGACGGATTAAGTCCCGAATATTCCGATGAAGACCTGGAATACTACCGTCGTGTCTGCAACGGTGAGCAGTTGGAAGGAATGGCCAAATACAAATACTTCAATACGAACTGGCACGACACCATGCTGCGGGATGCAGCTCCGCAATACCGTACCAACCTGTCTGTCAGCGGTGGTAATGCACGTGCACGCTACTATGTCTCCTTCTCTTATCTCCGCCAGGAAGGTTTGTTCGACACCAAATGGACGGAATGGAACGAAGGATACAGCACACAGGAAGTATTGAACCGTTACAACCTGCGTTCGAACATCGACATCGATGTAAACAAGTTTCTGAATGTATCGATGGACTTGGGCGGACGTATCGACAATATCTCCCAACCGGGCATTGACGTATGGAACCTCTTTACCTGGGGAGCCGGCGAAAATCTTCCGGTGTATCCCGTATTCTGCCCAAACGGTGAATTCTTTATGCCGACCAGCAGCGACAGTAAAAACGGTGCCGCACAAATCGCCGGACGTGGTGTGGAACAGAACCGCCGCCGTAACCTCTATACAACCGTAACGGCTACCGGAAACCTGGATGCCCTCGTTCCCGGACTGAAAGCCAAGATGACGTTCAGTTTCGACTCTTACGAAACATTCCAGAAGGTGCAGCAAGCCGATGTCAATGTCTACTACTATAACTATATGGCTGATGTCAACGACCCGTCGGAATATACATACCAACGCATGAGAACGTACAAAGCATTGCCCAATGCCACCACTTCTCCACGTGACTATTACTATAATCTCAATATGAACGGCGGACTGGCATACGAACATACATTCGGCAAACATGCCGTCAATGCCCAGGCTTTTATCCGTACTTATCAGAATGTAGTACGCGGACAGGAATCATCCAACCGCTACCTCTCTTATAATGCACAGGCTACCTATGTATATAACAACCGGTATATCCTTTCCGGTAATATCTCCCGCATGGGCAGTGATAATTATGCCGACGGCGAACGCTTCGGAACATTCCCCGGCGGTTCCGTGGGATGGGTACTTTCCGAAGAATCATGGCTGAAGAACTCGTTCGTGAATCTCCTGAAACTCCGCGCATCCTATGGACGGGCAGGACAAGCCGTAACAGGCGTCAGCCGCTACCCGTACCAAGGTACATTCACCGAAGGAGGCGGATATAATTTCGGTACTTCCCAATCTTACACGGAAGGTGTATATGAATCGACAGCCGGCAACAAGAATATCAAATGGGAAATCTCAGATATGGCAAACTTCAGCGTTGACTTCGACTTGTGGAACAAGAAAATCTACGGTTCTGTGGACTTCTTCAAGGAATGGCGTTCCAACATTCTGGTATCCCGTTCCACCGTGCCCGGCTTATTCGGTGTAAACGCTCCGCAAGACTCTTACGGCAAGGCCGAAACGAAAGGTTTTGAGATCACTTTAGGACATAGCAACCGGATCGGTGATTTCGAATACTATATCGACGGTATGCTGACCTTCAACACCAACAAGATCACCGAAATGGATGAACTGACTCCCGATTACGCTTATCAGGCAAGAACCGGCAACCGGATCGACCAAAGCCAGCTCCTAATCTGGAAACAATGGGCCAGTAATCCCGACCTGATTCCGGAGTCGTATGAAGATGCCGTTGCCAATCCTCAGAAATATCCGTGGAACGCTGCCGGTAAATACAAGCTCGGCAATGCCGTATTCCAAGATACGAACGGCGACCGTAAAATAGACAGCTACGACAAAGTACCGACCGGATACACGAATATTCCGGAATTAATCCCGACCATCCGTTTAGGTTTCAGTTGGAAAGGTTTCGACGCACGTGCCGTGCTGACGGCTTATCTGAACCGCACCGTTCCCTGTCGCGAGAATATGGACTATGGTTTCGGCTGGGGAGGTACTTCCACTCATGAAATCACCAACACATGGGGATATTATACCGATGATCCGACAGACCCGCGCAATATCAACGCCAAATATCCGCGTTTGTCTACTTCCTTCAGTGACCTCGACCGGAACTATCCTTACAATGAGTCTACCATCTGGGTAGTCAATGGAGATTTCCTTTCATTGCGCAATGTGGAAGTCGGCTACTCGCTTCCTGCACGATTGATTTCTAAAGTCAATATGACGAAATGCCGTCTTTACTTCAGCGGCTACAACCTGTGCAACTGGAGCCATCTGCCTAAAGGCTTTGATCCGGAAAACCCGACCAACTATATCTGGGCATATCCCAAGACACGTTCATTTACGTTCGGTGTGAATATCGGATTCTAATCATTCAATAAAACAGCAAAGAATTATGAAAAGAATATCAACTTATATAGTTACTCTGGTCCTCGCACTCGCAGGCAGTTCGTGCAGCGACTACCTCGACAAAGAGTACGATGCCTCCTTATCTGAAAAGAAAGTGTTCAATAACCAGAACCTGACACGCGAGTTCCTCGCCAACATCTACACGAATCTGCCGGACGGACTGGCGCCACTGTCGGACGACCAGTTCACAGGTGCTTCACGTGACTGTATGACGGATAATGCAGTGACCTGCTGGGGACTTCATTATTATACAAAGATCGGCAGCGACGGATACACCGCCGGCGACCATCCCCTGCTGGGCTTCTGGAACACCGACTTATACGGGATTCGGAAATGTAATATGTTTCTGAAGAACGCCAAGGCATCCGTAGTAGGAAATACGGAGAAAGACGGCGATGACAACCGCCTTTACGACCGTTACTGTGCAGAAGCCAGACTGCTTCGCGCTATCTTCCATTTCGACTTAATCTGCTGGTTCGGCGCTGCCCCTGTCATTGCGGAAGATGAATCCGGCGAACCGATCATCTTCGACTTGTCCGATCCTTCGGCAATGAACATGTTCCGTACTCCCGCTGCCGAAGCACTTGAATGGGTAGCCGACCAATGCGACCAGATCAAAAACCAGCTCCCTTTCCGCTACAGCGATGAAGCATCCAACTGGGGACGTGTCAACGGAGCCGCCGCTTATGCTTTAAAGGCAAGAGCCCTGCTCTACCGTGCTTCCAAACTGAACAATCCGGACGGCAACACCGCATACTGGGCGAATGCAGCGCAGGCAGCAGCCGATTTCATCACTCAGAATAACAAGCAAAGTTCCCCTTACCGACTGTACAATACGGGAAATCCGGAGAATGACTATTACGAATGTTTCACGACCAATCCGGTATACAACAATGAAATTATCCTTGCACGCTCCGTATGGAATACCAATCAGGTAGAAAAAGTATTCCTGCCGGTAGGCTTTACCGGTTCCTTCTCCGGAAACGGACGTACCAACCCGACACAGAATCTGGTGGACGCTTACGAAATGAGCAACGGCAAACGGATCGATGAGAACGGCAGTACCTACGATGCCGCCAATCCGTATAAAGACCGTGACCCGCGTCTGGCACAAACCATCTTCTATCAGGGAATGATGTGGGGACGTGCCGACAAAGAAGAAAGACGCGCCATCGATGTACGCTACAACTCGGATGCGGACAAAGGAGTGGATTACACTTCAGCCATGGGAGGCACCTACACCGGATACTATCTGAAAAAGTTCGTGAATAACATATCCTGCAAAGAACCGGCCACCTATCCTCACGCATGGATGATTTTCCGTTATGGCGAAATTCTGCTGAATGCCGCCGAAGCCTATAATGAAGCGGAAGGTCCTGCCAAGGCATACAGTTACATCAATGAGGTACGCGCCCGTGCCGGTATGCCGGCCTACGCAGATATGTCGCAAAGTGAACTCCGCGAACGTATCCGCAACGAAAGACGCATCGAACTGGCTTTCGAAGATCATCGTTTCTTCGATGTACGCCGCTGGAAACTATATGACAATGTAACCTCTACGGGAGAAACCGGAAAGCCCCGTTACAACCAGTTGCTGAATCTTTATGGAGTGAAGGTCACCGGCAACGCAGATACTCCCTCCTATACCTTCGGACTGGCAGAAACGGTCAATTCACGCACGTTTGTCAATCCCAAGAGTTACTACTTCCCGATACCTGCCAACGAAGTGAAACGAGCACCCAATCTGGGACAGAATCCGGGATGGGACACCGGAAGCGCTTCTAACGAATAAACATCAAAACAATCTAAAAAAGAAAGACTGAGATATGAAATACTTAAAGACCATCTATCTTCTACTCTGTTGCACGCTCGCTCTGGCAGCGTGCAGCGACGACGATGAAAACTCCGCATCAGGAGCTTTAAGCATCACAACGCCGGCATATACGAATGTGGGGTATAACAAAGCAACCTTATCCGCCAATATCAGCGGAACGGAAGGAGTGAATATCGTCAAACGGGGATTCTGCTACGCCACGGCATCCCATCCGGACATTTATGACACGACCTCCGAAGTCAGAGGATCGGAAATCAGTACGACCCTGACCGGCCTGACTCCACAGACGACGTATTACGTAAGAGCCTTTGTCACCCTTTACAACGAAGAGCCCAGATACTCGGAGGAAACTTCTTTCACGACTCCCGCCGAGACACTGAGCGATGAACTGGCAGCGTACGAAGCACCCACGTATGTAGACGACTACACAAGTTTCTCAGCCTGGAGCAACCGTTATGACTGGAACCTTGCCAACGTACACGACCCTACGGTAATGAAAACCGATGACGGATATTACTATATGTATCAGACAGACGCTTCTTACGGCAACGCGCACAGCGGAAACGGACACTTCCACGCACGGCGTTCCAAAGACCTCGTAAACTGGGAGTACCTGGGAGCAACTATGAGTGAAACGCCCCCGACATGGATCAAAGAAAAGCTGAATGCCTACCGTCAGGAGATGGGACTGGAACCGATTGACAATCCGTCTTACGGATACTGGGCACCTGTTGCACGAAAAGTATCGAACGGAAAATACCGTATGTATTATTCCATCGTAATCACGAACTACATCCAAACCGGAAAACCGGAAATTGAGAACAACGGCAACTTTGACGGTTCATGGACCGAACGCGCGTTTATCGGACTGATGGAAACTTCCGATCCGGCAAGTAATATATGGGAAGACAAAGGATTCGTTGTCTGCTCTGCCAGCGATAAGGGAAAGACGGATTATGGGCGCAGCAGCATCAATGACTGGGAAGGGTATTTTAAAATCAATGCGATCGACCCTACTTATATAATAACGGAAAATGGCGAACACTGGCTGATCTATGGTTCATGGCACAGCGGTATCGCTGCCCTACAGGTAAATCCGGAAGACGGCAAACCGCTGAATGCTTTGGGAAATCCCTGGGACATCACAGGGGAAGACAATTCGGGTTATGGAAAGATAATCGCCACACGTGGCACCAGCCGCTGGCAGGCATCCGAAGGTCCCGAAGTGATCTATCGTGACGGTTATTACTATCTGTTCCTGGCTTACGGTTCACTGTCGGTAGAATATAATACACGTGTCTGCCGTTCTAAAAACATCGACGGCCCTTATGTAGACATACACGGAAATTCCGCTATGGGAAGCGCGCAACTATATCCGATACTGACTGCTCCTTACCGGTTCGACAACAGCTACGGCTGGGTAGGAATTTCCCATTGCGGCATCTTCGATGACGGAGCCGGCAACTGGTTCTATACTTCACAAGGACGTTTCCCTGTGAACGTAGGCGGCAATGAATACTCCAACGCCATCATGATGGGACATGTACGCAGCATCCGCTGGGATGCCAACGGCTGGCCTCTCGTTATGCCCGAACGTTACGGAGCCGTTCCGCAAGCGCCTATCACGGAAAATGAAATAGCCGGAGACTGGGAACATCTGGCATTGACCACCAGTACGGGCACCCAACGAACGTCCGAAACGATGACTTATGATCTCGGTACGCATAAGATAACTTCCGGCAGCTGGAAAAATGCTACATGGACATTTGATGCAGCGACTCAAACCATCACGACAAGCGCCGGAGTAGTACTCTATCTGCAACGTGAAGTCGACTGGGAAGCCAGTCCGCGGACACATACGATTGTGTATGCGGCCCAGGGTAATCAAAAGACATATTGGGGGAAGAAACTCCAATAACCCTCTATAGAAAAATAAATATGTGTTTTGCTGTCACCGTCACAAAGCAGAGCATAACTCGCTTATAATGAAGAAGTAAAGCAGTGACAGCAACTAGTGACAGCACTGTGATGGCAATTTTTGCTGTCACAGTGCTCTATATCTACCGGACTTTGCCGACAGGTCATGCGTAGGTCCATTCGTTTCCATATGCCGGAACCAACAGTTCCAAGCGGATGAAACTCTAGTTTCAAGCAGAGGAAACTTTAGTTTCAAACTGAAGAAACTTTGGTTTCAAGCTGGTGAAACTCTGGTTCCAAGCCCCAGAAACTATCCAGCTCTATATAGAAAGAGAAAATGCAATATAACGATCCCGCTCCGAAGACAGGAACATGCGATAGTTTTATACGTAACAGTAAAGTTCTTATCCTTTTATGTTGCACAACATATAAGAGTGTATTTGATACACCAAACAAAAGTGTTACTTTTACACCAAAAATAAGATAAGCATCTCATTTACATTAAAAATAAAACCATGAAAAAACATTTTCTAATTGCAGGAATTGCCGCGCTGATGCTTGCCGCGTGCAATAACAAGCCGGCTTCCGAGCTGACTTTATCCGGTCTTGACCCGGCAAAATTTCAAACAGAAGTGAACAATGCCCAAACAGCTCTTTATACCTTAAAGAATAAGGCGGGTATGGAAGTATGCATCACTAACTTCGGCGGACGCATCGTGTCCATCATGGTGCCCGACAAGAACGGCAAGATGCAGGATGTAGTTTTAGGTTTTGACAGCATTGCTGATTATATTAATGTACCCAGTGATTTCGGTGCTTCTATCGGCCGTTACGCCAACCGCATCAACCAAGGGCGTTTTGTACTGGACGGAGATACCATCCAACTGCCGCAAAACAACTTCGGCCACTGCCTGCACGGAGGCCCGAAAGGATGGCAATACCAAGTATACGAAGCCAATCTTATCGATCCGACAACACTGGAACTGACTCTTATCTCTCCGGACGGTGACGCGAATTTCCCCGGAAATGTGACTGCTAAAGTAACCTATCAACTGACAGATGACAACGCCATCGACATCAAGTACAGCGCTACTACCGACAAAAAGACAATCATCAACATGACCAACCACTCTTACTTCAATCTGGCTGGTGATCCATCAAAAACATCGACAGACAACATCATGTATGTAAATGCAGATTACTATACTCCGGTAGACAGCACCTTCATGACAACCGGCGAAATCGCTCCGGTCAAAGATACTCCGATGGACTTCACTACTCCGAAAGCGGTAGGCAAAGATATCAACAACTACGACTTCGTCCAACTCAAGAACGGCAACGGATATGATCACAACTGGGTGCTCAACACCAAAGGTGACATCTCGCAGGTAGCTGCCAGACTGACGTCTCCCGAAACCGGAATCACATTGGAAGTATATACCAACGAACCGGGTATTCAGGTATACACAGGTAACTTCCTCGACGGAACCGTAAGCGGAAAGAAAGGCATCGTTTACAACCAACGTGCTTCTGTCTGCCTCGAAACACAACACTACCCCGACAGCCCCAACAAAGCCGACTGGCCGTCCATTGTGCTGGAACCGGGACAAACGTACAACAGCGAATGTATCTTTAAATTCTCGACAGAGAAATAATATTAACTTATAAATCAAATTTATTGTGGAAGCATTAGATTGGCTAGTAATCGGAGTCTTTTTTCTGGCTCTGATAGGTATTATTGTTTGGGTAGTCAGACAAAAACAAAATGACTCGGCAGATTATTTCTTAGGCGGACGTGACGCAACATGGCTTGCGATCGGTGCCTCTATCTTCGCATCAAACATCGGTTCGGAACACTTGATCGGACTGGCGGGAGCAGGAGCTTCAAGCGGTATGGCGATGGCTCACTGGGAAATTCAGGGATGGATGATCCTGATTCTGGGATGGGTATTCGTACCTTTCTATTCACGAAGCATGGTATACACGATGCCGGAATTTCTGGAACGCCGTTACAATCCTCAGTCACGTACCATCTTATCGGTCATCTCACTGGTAAGTTATGTATTGACCAAGGTAGCAGTGACAGTATATGCCGGCGGACTGGTATTCCAGCAAGTATTCGGCATCAAGGAACTCTGGGGAATCGACTTCTTCTGGATTGCCGCCATCGGACTGGTAGTTCTCACTGCCCTATATACGATCTTCGGTGGTATGAAATCGGTACTTTATACTTCTGTACTTCAGACTCCGATTCTTCTGTTAGGTTCGTTGATTATCCTTGTGCTCGGTTTCAAAGAACTGGGAGGCTGGGACGAAATGATGAGAGTGTGCGGTGCTGTGACGGTAAACGATTATGGTGACACCATGACCAATCTGATCCGCAGCAACGATGATGCGAACTTCCCTTGGCTGGGTGCACTTATCGGTTCTGCCATTATCGGTTTCTGGTACTGGTGTACTGACCAGTTCATCGTACAACGTGTACTTTCCGGAAAGAATGAAAAAGAGGCTCGTCGCGGTACTATCTTCGGCGCTTACCTGAAACTGTTGCCTGTATTCCTGTTCCTGATTCCGGGTATGATTGCTTTCGCATTACATCAGAAATATATCGGTGCCGGTGGCGAAGGTTTCCTCCCGATGCTTGCCAATGGTACTGCCAACGCTGACGCCGCCTTCCCTACTCTGGTAGCTAAATTGCTTCCTGCCGGTGTGAAAGGTCTGGTAGTATGCGGTATCCTCGCTGCCTTGATGAGTTCGCTGGCTTCACTGTTCAACTCATCTGCCATGTTGTTTACAATCGATTTCTACAAACGCTTCCGTCCGGAGACTCCGGAAAAGAAACTGGTGGGTATTGGTCAGATAGCAACTGTAGTGATCGTAATCCTCGGTATTCTCTGGATTCCTATCATGCGTAGCGTAGGTGATGTACTTTATACTTATTTGCAGGACGTTCAGTCTGTATTGGCTCCGGGTATTGCCGCTGCCTTCCTGCTGGGTATCTGCTGGAAACGTACTTCCGCACAAGGTGGTATGTGGGGATTGATCGCCGGTATGATCATCGGTCTGACTCGTCTGGGTGCCAAAGTATATTACAGCAACGCAGGTGAAGTGGCAGATTCTACCTTCAAATATTTGTTCTACGATATGAACTGGCTGTTCTTCTGCGGATGGATGTTCCTGTTCTGTATCATCGTAGTCATCGTAGTCAGCCTTGCCACGGAAGCTCCGACAGCTGAAAAGATTCAGGGACTGGTATTCGGTACGGCAACGAAAGAACAAAAAGCGGCTACCCGCGCAAGCTGGGATCACTGGGATATCATTCATACAGTAATCATCCTTGCTATCACAGGTGCCTTCTACTGGTATTTCTGGTAATTAAATAAATTCATTCAAACGATGAAAAACTATTATAGTTCGAATCCTACCTTCTATCTCGGTATCGACTGCATCATCTTCGGTTTTAATGAAGGCGAAATAAGCCTGCTGCTGCTGAAGAGAAACTTCGAACCGGCAATGGGCGAATGGTCACTGATGGGAGGATTCGTGCAAAAAGACGAAAGCGTGGACGACGCTGCCAAACGTGTACTGGCTGAACTTACAGGTTTGGAAAACGTATACATGGAACAGGTGGGAGCCTTCGGCGCCATCGACCGCGATCCGGGCGAAAGGGTAGTTTCGATTGCCTACTATGCGCTGATCAACATCAATGAGTATGACCGCGAACTGGTTCAGAAGCACAATGCTTACTGGGTAAACATCAACGAACTCCCCGCACTGATTTTCGACCATCCGGAGATGGTGGACAAAGCACGGGAGATGATGAAACAGAAAGCATCTGTCGAGCCTATCGGATTCAATCTGTTGCCGAAGCTGTTCACACTGTCCCAACTGCAAAGTCTCTACGAAGCTATTTACGGCGAACCGATGGACAAACGGAATTTCCGCAAGCGTGTCGCAGAAATGGACTTTATCGAAAAGACGGATAAAATCGATAAACTGGGTTCCAAACGGGGTGCAGCCTTGTATAAATTCAACGGCAAAGCCTACCGCAAGGACCCGAAATTTAAATTATAATCAATATGCTGGAAGAACTGAAAGAAAAAGTATTTCATGCCAATCTCGAATTGGTAAAGCATGGATTAGTCATCTTTACATGGGGAAATGTTTCTGCCATCGACCGTGAAACGGGACTGGTAGTCATCAAACCCAGTGGAGTCAGTTATGATGATATGAAAGCGGAAGATATGGTAGTAGTGGACCTGGATGGCAAAGTCGTCGAAGGACGGCTGAAGCCATCCTCAGATACTCCTACTCACGTGGTACTCTACAAAGCATTCCCCGAAATCGGCGGAGTGGTGCATACCCACTCTACTTATGCTACCGCATGGGCGCAGGCCGGTTGTGATATTCCCAATATCGGGACAACTCACGCTGACTATTTCCATGATGCAATCCCCTGCACAGCGGATATGACGGAAGCTGAAGTAAAAGGTGCCTATGAACTGGAAACCGGAAACGTGATCGTAAAACGTTTCGAAGGCCTGAACCCTGTACATACACCGGGAGTATTGGTCAAGAATCATGGTCCTTTCTCTTGGGGAAAAGACGCACACGATGCCGTACACAATGCAGTAGTGATGGAACAAGTTGCCAAAATGGCAAGCATTGCTTATGCCGTGAATCCCAATTTAACAATGAACCCGCTGCTGGTAGAGAAACACTTCAGCCGCAAGCATGGTCCGAACGCTTACTACGGACAATAAAATAATTGACAATTGACAGTTGACAATTGACAATTAATGCGAGAGGACATGAAGGATAATGTAGTAAAAGATAAAAGTTTGGAGTTCGCTGTTCGGATTGTGAATTTATATAAGTTTTTAGTAAATGAACAAAAGGAGTTTGTGATGAGTAAGCAAATATTGCGATCCGGGACCAGTATTGGTGCCAATATTCGTGAGGCTGAGCAAGCACAAAGTCGGGCTGATTTTATTAATAAGCTGAATATAGCACTTAAGGAAGCGAACGAAACAGAGTATTGGCTGGAATTATTGATTAGAACAGAGTATATCACTCGGGAACAAT
>OAUL01000089.1_pt1 | contig 44995 bp, 36 predicted proteins | sample 1476271 | NCBI WGS metagenome assembly OAUL01 (sample SAMEA2580043, study PRJEB22360) | human gut metagenome | biome: human gut; feature: human-associated habitat; material: faeces | place: Denmark | collected 2008/2010 | reverse complement strand
ATAATTCCTTAGGAATAGTAAATATATATCTAAAATCATTATACCCAGAACAACAATTAATTGAAAATCTATTTCTTGACATACAAAGATATTTAAAACAGATTACCGAATACAATCAAAAATTATTTGACTTTGCAATAAAAGACAAGTCTATAGTTACATTATTAGAAAAACGGGGCATTAATTATAAATAACAACAAAGATAGATTTATCAACCTTTTTATAATATCCATTAAACGATCACAGATCGTTATTCAAAATCACTATGTGATCTCCAATGTTGTTTTAGATGTTTATACCATGAGTTACTAAGATAACCCACGATTGCTTTATAATTAATACTTTCACGATGAATCGTATAATGAAGAAAGAGCAAAGTCTTCATGCTATCTAATTTGGTCGCCAATAGCAAAAAGACGATGCCCTTAAATTTCTTACCTCCCAGATGGCGGCCAAGCGACCCGGATAAGAACGTTCTGAATTAATATATAAATCAGAATTTCTTTTTCCTGGAACTTTCTTTTCCGACAGAGATCTTTCCTTCCTCAAAAGATATCTCCACGGCTTCACTGGCGCGGACCTTGGTTACATATCACTTGCCGGATAGTTTTACTTTGTGGTGGTTGATGTACTTCTTGGCTTCTTTCATGGCTTCACCTCCAATCCTTCACAAATGTCGGAATAAACGGTATAGCCGACCATGTTTCCTATTTCACTACAGATATTGCCAAGTTGCATTTCCGCATCAAGGAAAGTTTTCCGATATAATTCAACAAGGCTACCATTGTCATCATTGATACTGGCAAGGCGGTGACTGGCGGATATAAGCTCCTTCATCGCGAGAATCAATATTTCACGCTCGGCTTTCAGAGATATGGTTTGCTTTTTCATTTCTCACCTCCTTTCTGGTCTCCTTTCTGCCTATCTTCAGTAATAAAAGAAAAGTCAGGCCAAAGATCACTCAATACATCTCGGACTTCTTTTTCGGCAAGAACTTTACCGCAATCTCTTATTGCCGATATTACATTCTCTTCAAAGCTATTAAGAATCTTAGGGTCAATAAATTTCTCATACTGTTGCATTTTATCACAAATAGACTTGAATGTACGGCGAGTTGTATTCAACTTTTTCATCAAATCTATCATAGAGGCTTTTTCTTCGCTATATGTTCTTTTCAAATTAATCATTTCTTGCCTCCTTTCTCTGCCGCTACAATATTATCCACATACTCGCTAGCTGCGTCATTAATTATATCACGCAGGGCGATTAACTCGTCATAACTCATTGAGTCGATTACCTGATCCCCGTCAAACCAAACATTGAAAATGGTCTGGCGATAGTCGCTGAAAAGCTGATTTTCACGGATAACTCCAACCGAGCGAATGGACATGTTTGATTTTCTCATGACCGACCTCCTTTCTGTTCCTGAAGTTTATGATTGAGTTTTTGGTTTTCGGCAAAGAGCTGATTCATGATGTGGCGTTGGTAGGAGAGCATACCTTCAGTTCTACCGAGGGCACGACCGGCATCAAATGCGGCTTGCAGTTCAGGTGCGGAGTACTTACCCATTTCGGAGGGTTGGGCCGTTGGTTGTTGGGTACTATTATTCCCCGACAAACAAATGCTTGGTTGTTTGGACATAACTAACATTGTTTGTTATAAGAGGATAGACAAAAAAACGGTTTCGCCTGTCCCTTTGTCCTACACCAACCAAGGCAGTTACGGCCATTAAGCCGTATCAAGGGGGTACGAAACCGTTATACTATAATACGTTTATGTATGGGCACAAAAAATGCCGACATAAAATATGTTCGGCGGACGCTTCCACCTTGGTTGATAAGTTAGGACAGCGCAAAGATGGGGAGTTATTTTGGAATATGCAAGAGAAATCATGCTTCTTGCCAAAGAAATTTATATTTTAAGATAAGAAAACATCCATTTTATACTAATTAGGGAGCAAAAAACGTTATATATTTGCATCGCAAAATAAGAATCATGTTAGACTTAGCACGAAACATATTATCCAGTATAGGTACATTCATTACTATAACCTCTATATCCATATTAGTCATTCAATCCCTAATATGTCTTGTCAGAGGTTATAAGTTCGACTTATCCAAACAGATAGATTATAAAATCATTATCACCGGGATAATCATCGCATCTATATTGATTCCCTTTTACTATCTGCCTGCCTAATACTTATTCCTTATCTTGTTCCTTTCTTCCAATAATTTTATTATCGGTTCAATATCCTCGGGTTTTTGAATTTTCATAGAATCTACGGCTTTTGTTGCTGCTTCTACTAACTCCCGATCAGCTTCTCTATCCAAATACTCATTTACCGCTCCTGTAAATCCCTTTGTTTTAATAGAGAACTCTGTACTATCAGCATCCTTCTTATATTCAACACCTCCTCCGAAACACCCATTTATAATTACACCAAACACCAACAGTCCAAAAACATTTTTTCCAGTCAATTTCAACCAGCCGGGAGATTCCATTTGGATTTTCATAACAAGATCCTCCTCTTCAAAAGGAATATCTCTACTTTCGCAAAAACCTTTTATAAGAGAAGGTATCGCATTGATAGAACAGAAGTCATCCAATGTCACATCATTTTCAGTTTGTATCTCCAAAACCAAATTAACTTCATCGCCCTTAACAAAGAAATTTTTCATCACACAATCAACATATCTCGCATAATCGGTCATATCTGACAGCGCATGCCTTGACGATATCGCTAACTGTAACTTCGGATGTAGTTTCCGCTTCAATGACTTCACTTTCCACTCAACTGCCCTTCGTTTCACAAACGGACAATCTGTATCAGAAATTTGGGAGCATTCATAAACAGGACCTTTCACTATCCCAAAAGCTAACTCTTCAGATTCAGAGGAGGGGATTATCACAACATCGCCCTCTTTTATTCCCCTATAAAATCGAAGCAACTGTGATACTTGTTTTCCTACGTTTTCAATCTCCGGATGCCTATTTTTATAAGAAATTTTCAGCGCAAGCATAGCGGACTCTTCTTTTTCAGGTAACTCATCTAAAACTCTCTTGGAAATATCATTGTAACCAATAGCGACATATCCTCCATCAAGAAAGTCCCGATAGTATCTACCTCCAACAGTCCTTACGAACCAATATTTCCTATTCTCATCAATAGTGAAACCTGAAACAAGATCCTCAAAATTATAATAATCCATCTCCTAAAATGGCGAATCCATTTTCAATATACGCCCAAAGGTTCACAAAACCTTAACCCGGTTTTACGGATTACATATCGAAAATGGATTCATATTTCTCGTGAAATTAATGGGCATCACAAATATACAACTTTTTCCAATATCAATACAGCTTTTATCCTCCAGTTTTTACAGTTACACTCAAATACAAATTCACCACCCTCACAAACTCCTCCAACGACCTGCACACCACATACTTGTTTCCTGCCGCCTCCGCAAGCCGTTGCCATTCCTTTTGGCTTTCGCTTTGCCCGTTCTTGCCGTACTTCATCTTGATACAGAGGCTGGCATAGCCTTTCTTGGGGATAAGTAGAATCAGGTCGGCGACACCGGCCACCACCCCTTCCCGTTTGAGGATGGCACCGGTGACAACATCCCTACGGGAACCGTTCGGAACGGCGGACAGCAACTTCGCCAACCGAGGATATTGCAACCGGAACCAAGTAATACAGGATTATTGGAGCTTCGATTCCTCATTCCACATCCTGCACCTCCTCCACAAACGCTTTCGCCAATTTCAAATACGCTGGGCAAGGAACAGACTTCCTCTCCCATTCCGCCCATTTTTCCTCCCGTATTTTGCGTTGTATTTCACGGTCGTAGATCTCCCGCTGATGCCGACGATATGCCTTGAATTCGATCAAGGCTGCCATAATCACCATCGGATCGACCACACCATAGAACGTACCATATTCTCCTGACTTGAGCTTGAAGAAAAACAACAGCAGTTCAGAAGCTTTAAAATAATAATATTCAACCCGTATCATCACAGCTAGTTCCAAGACTTGCTGAAACGAAGGCTTCTCCTTAACCCCTGCGAATTTGTATAAGTCCATCAAATGGGCAATAATCCAAGTGTTTACCTGCTCATTTGGATAAGTTTGCGACAGCAATGCCAATGATGGAGCATCGCCCAAAAAGGACCGTTCTATGTTTTGGGCACATATCGTCTGTAAAGATGGGTTGAATGTCTTCGCAAAGCTTTCCCCATCCCCATATCTACGAATCACCGAATACGTCTTTTCTGAAGGCACTACGGGCATATTCCATGATTTCTCTATCGGTTTGTTGTTCACGGGCTTTCGCTCCGTCTGTATGTTTAGTATTTCCATGTTCTTGTTTCCTTGCCATTATCTGTGAGACAATTTCATTAAACTTCGAATTAATATTCGTCACACTGAAGTTTTCCAATATCCAACCGTCAGTGATTGAATCCAATAAGTACTTCAAAGCATTCAACACGCCTTGGTCGTCAATAGGTAAATTCTTCTTCTCCCGTTGAAATTTCAACTTCTTGAGCAAAGAAGACATATTTCCCGCATCTTTCGCACTCCAGTAATAGTTGGATGAGAAAAGAGCCTGATAGCGTTCCTCGAAAAGTTTCCTTGCTTCTGAGTTCAACGGATTAGGACGCTTTTTCGGTTTGGATGGTGGATTGTCCGATTGTGCACCCAGTTCCGCCTCCCGTTTCTTCAACTCTTCTTCCAAAACACGTAAAGCCTCCTCCTTTTCCAAAAGCTCTTTTTCTTTTGCTTTGTCAACCCCCTTGGGGGGTGTGGGGGGTATATTAATATTCTTAGTCTTTATCTTAGTCTTATTAATATATGGTTGCGGTTTAGGTTCACGGTTAGGTATAAGATTAGGTTCATGTTTAGGTGTCAGTTTAGGTATCAAATTTTGACACCTAAACTGACACCTAACGATATACCTCGTTTTATCCCGCTGTCCATTTCCTCCCGATTTAAATTCTATCAGACCTGCTTGAACTAATCTATTACGGGCTGTTTTCATCGAATTGACTGACACTCCCACGTCAGACGACACCTTTGCATCGCTACGCGTCCAGCTATCCACCCAGCCTAAACGATTCGCTGTTTTCAACAAATAAAAATAAAGCCTCGTTTCACAGCAGGTAAATTGCCAGTCTTCATCCAATTCCCAAAAATTATTTATAAGTTCAATGTAAGTCATCCTTGTAAATTTACGCTATCAATTTCTGACGAATCAGGTTCATATTCTTCTTCACCAGTTTTACTATCTGGTCGTGATACTTGCTTACCCCATTGCAGACGGATCGGGATTGGACGATATTCAGCGTCTTCAAATTCACCTCTATCGTCTCGATACGTTTGCCACCGGTGTCCTTTGCTGACAGTATCAAGCGATCCGGCCGATTGTAATATCCGAGTTTATATACGCAGTGATGCATAGCCTTTCCTTCTTGATAAAACTGAGTAATACTCTCCAACGGGCAAATGACTATGTTGCCATCCGTGATTTTCATCCCGAAAAACTTTTCCATCCGCTCGTAGAAGCCGGCTATATCCTTCATGAGCTTTTCACGCCTACGGATAGCTTCCATACAATCCCTATCCTGTCTCAACTTAGCTTCTATTGCCGTTTTCTTTTTCAAAAGCCCATCATGTGCAACTTTCAGGTTCTTGGGACAGACATAATGCGCGTTACGCAAGTCCTTGCCGAAATAAGATAGTAAAGACATATAATCTTCCCACATGGACGCATCCTTGATAACATAATGGTTACGGTTGCAGATATTGAATGATGGCTTATAGCGAAGTTGACAGAAGCCGTTTTTATACATGTGCTTCAGCATGGATATTTGCCCGGTCTTGAGACACAGTTCCGCATCGTTTCCGCCTTTCAACAAGTCACGTATCAACTTAGACGGGGTTACATCCGGGAACAGTCGATTCAGTCCCCGTTTTTTCAATTCCGGAAGTAATTCTTTCCTTGGATAAAGCTCTCCAAATATCGCATATAAATCACCGTAATAATTATATGGGTTACTTCCATATTCACCCTTGATACTAAGAGGGGAACTATACGCAAATCCGTTACGTCCCATATTTATTGGACGGGCTATGATCGTACGTTTTCCGTCTTCACGAATCCATTCTTGAACAACTTCAGTAAAATCATAATACACCGGAGAAGTTCCCCTACGGGCGTTTTTCCAACATAGTATATGCCGGATCACCTGAAACCCGCCTCTCACTTGCAGGATGGACATATACGCCTCCTCATGGTTCTTCTGCTTTCTGCTGACCTTTACATCTAATTGATGGTGGCAATAAGGGCATTCGATATTGTCACCCAATTTACTATTACCCGTATTAACCCATATCTCGCCACATTCAGAGCACCACAACTCATTCTTACATTTGTAAGCTACATGGTCGAACACGTATTCCTTGGCCCATTCCTCCTGCGCCTTTGTGATGGCGGGAAGCTTTTCGCTCAATCCCGCCACCAACTTTTCCAATCTCGTTCTCGGCTTCATATCAAAACAGGCTCATTTGTTGGACACTCTCATCAACCTTCTTCTTGGCCGGCCTCTTTTTAAGCGATCGGTATTGCTCTTCGGTCAACCTTTTGATGGCCGCCTGACGGGCAGCGTTCTTTTCTTCCTCCGTAAGTTCTACTTTATGGGAAGAAGAAACGGAGTTACCGACAGGAACTTTTCCGACCTCGATATTCTCTTCATCATAATAATGTACGGCCAGACCAAAAACCTCCGTATCACTCATCACGACAGAGGTTCCACGCTTACGGGCCTCTCCCAAGATATAACGACAACACTCGTCTATACTCTTTTTAGGATTGGCAAGTCTCGGGGCAAACAGAAGATCTTCCGCCGCCCTCTCCTGTAAATATTTCTGGATTGTATCTTTGAACTCTTTCATAACTTACGGGATTGTCATGGGCATTAATAAATAGGTAAGTTCCTCGTTCCCGGATTGGTTCTCCGGAGTTATCAAGATAGCGCGGCTAGGCTCGCTAAAGGAAAGCCTCGTACGCCCGTCATCGATACATGAGAGTATCTCAAGAAGCAACGATCCCTTAATCCCGATCGAGAACTCATTCCCGTTAAAATCGACCTCCAACGTTTCCTCCGCGGAAGTCGAGAAATCTATGTCTTGGGCGAATACGGTCAACTTATCACGAATGATCCTCAAGACAATAAGGCATGAGGCCTTATTGGAGAACACCGATGTCCTTTTAATAGCCCCGATCAGTTGTCCGGTGTCAACAAGCAGTTCCAGCTTATTCGCCTTGGGTACCACAGCTTTCCAATTAGGATATCTCCCCTCCACATTCCGGAACGATATCTCATAGTCATTGAGTATGACATCGGACCAATCCGCACCGACCCTCATTTCCATGTTATCGGAGGAAGCCGGAAGTATCGCCTTCAATACCGAGGCTATAGGACGGCTGATTATAACTGAGATCTTGCCAACCTGTCTATCATTGCCCTTTCTCAAGAATCCCATGCCATGCCCGTCCGCACCGACAAAGCATACGGTCTCCGGTTCCGTCTCAATAAAGACAGAGCTTAGGACCGGACGGATATCATCATTCCCGGCCAAATTTATGACCTTGGATATCCCATTGAATAAATCCTCCGCGCTCAATGACACAGAGTCCAAGACCTCGATCGATCTTTTTCCCGGATAGGTAGATGGGTCATAACCCACCACCTCGAACTTTCCACCATGGTACTTGATCCTTATCTCACGGGTATCCTTGTTGATGATTATATCAATTGGTTGCTCGGGCAGGTTCCTCAGTCCTTCTAATAAGGAAGTCGGGACACAAATAGATATCTCCTCGTCGAAGATGCACTCAAGGCTGGTGGTTATCCGGCCCTCGCTATTCGATCCGGTGATGAATAACCGGCCTTCCCTCGTCTTAAACAAGAAATGACAAAGGATCGGCGTGGATGATTTGGCGGGTATGATCTTCGCCAAAAGCTGCAATCTTGATAGCAGCGCTGTTTTAGAAATAGAAATCGTCATAGTGCCTGTTTTTTTGAAGGCACCCGGTAAGTCTTTGTTTTATGGAAGTTTACAGAAATAAGAGACCAAACACATATAAACACAAAAAGTTGGATCTCAAACTTTCGTCTAAAATCCAACTCGCTATTTCAACGGCAAAGATAGAGTCATTTTTTTAATCCGCAAATTATTTCCATCTTTTTTTCGTTTTTTTCTTCAAATACATAATCAAGAATCTTGGCATTCAAGCGGTCGATAACGCTAAAATCGGTCTTAACATACCCAGATGTCACCCTATGGGAAGAAGCATGGTTAAGGCAAAAGCCTACTAAATCCAAACTTGCATCGAAATCGTTTTGAGCGAATGTAGCCCAACTATGCCGAAACGAATAGACAGAAATATGAGGAAGGTCGTTTTTTCTTGTTATATCACTTATTCCCTCGTTTATACACTTATTGAAATTCTTACTTGATCCATAAGTCTCACAGAAGTTAAACAGCCTTTTTTCTCCAGCATATTTCTCAAACAAATGAGATAGCCTATCTGGTACGGCTATCTCTATATACGCCTTGTCATCCCTCCTATTAGTAGTCTTACGTCTGCAGTAACACATCTTTCCGTCTCTAAGGTTCTCTTTTTCCATATAATACAGGTCAGCGGTGTTAATTCCGGCAAGACAAAAAACGATCTCGCACACATCCCTAGCACGATCAGCTCTTGATCCATACTCCGCGGATACCGCAAAAAAATCTCGAACGGTTCTAATGTCCAATGCCCTTTTCTCTGGAACTGTAGGTCTAGGTACCCTCACTCCCCTAAACGGGTTATTCCGTATAAGCATCTCGCCGGTATCATAATTATTATACCGCTCGCATCCAGCCATAAACATTGTCTTGATCCGCTTCGGATAGCCATGTTTCTTGTACAAGCTATCTTTCATCGAATCTATCCACTCCTTGAATATAGACGATGTAAGATCAGAGAAGAGAATGTCGTCTTTCCCCATATATTCCTCCAAGCGCCTTAACGCAAGCTTATAATTTATCGACGTGGATTCTCTTCCCTCGTTATCCATCTTAGAGGTAAACCCCTCACAAAATTCAGAAAAAGAAGGTGCGCTAGAATCCCTCCTCAAGAAGTCCAGTATCTTTCTGATATCCCAACATTGTATATCTTCACGATTAAGCCGGGACATATACCCGTCAATAAGAATAGAAATATCCTTGATGATGTAATTATCTATTACCTCACCCTTCCGAACAGACTTAGCCTTGCAGACTTTATCTGTTTTTATATATCCTACCTGTCCGTGATGGGTTACACGAATATAAACAGGATACGTATTGTCTTTTCTCTTAGCTCGTACGCAAATTTTGAAATATGCCATAATTTTTTACTGTAAACTATTTGTAAATCATTTATGCTATTCATGCAAAAAAAGCTTGTATGAATAGGTATGTAAGGAGGCTAAAATGAACAAATCCCCTACAGTATCATTACAACAAAGAGCTAATAATCAAGCGGAAAGACTGGGATTCGAACCCAGGGAGCGGTTACCCGCTCACCGCATTTCGAGTGCGGCCCGTTCGACCACTCCGGCATCTTTCCTTGTGGTTGACGTGTACAAAAGTACATAAAATATAGTATCGTTATTCTCTTGAAAGGCTAAAATTACTTTATCAAATACAAAAAAGGGCATTCTTCACAGAACGCCCCTCTTTAAAACATATAACTAATACCTCTAAATTACTTGAAATAACGATTATATAAACCTTCAAATCCTTTGCCATGACGTGCCTCGTCTTTGCACATCTCATGTACGGTATCATGGATTGCGTCCAAATTCTGTTGTTTAGCCAATGTAGCGATACGTTTCTTGTCCTCGCATGCGCCAGCCTCAGCTTCCATACGCTTTTTCAAGTTAGTCTTCGTATCCCAAACTACGTCGCCAAGAAGCTCTGCGAACTTAGCAGCGTGCTCAGCCTCTTCCCAAGCGTAACGCTTGAATGCCTCAGCTACCTCAGGATAACCCTCACGGTCTGCTTGACGGCTCATGGCCAAATACATACCAACTTCGGTACATTCTCCCATAAAGTGAGCGTTCAGACCTTCCAAAATCACTGGGTCTACACCTTTAGCAACACCTAGTACATGTTCGTCAACGAACTGCAACGCACCTTCTGTCTCTACTAATTCCTTAAATTTGCTTTTCGGTTGTTTACATTGAGGGCAGAACTCAGGAGCCTCATCACCTTCGTGTACATAACCACATACTGTGCAAATCCATTTCTTTTTCATATATCGCAAAATTTTTATTGGTTGTATGGCACAAAATTAACTAAACTATCCGATACTACCATAATTCATCGATAGATTAATTCTATGTGTTAATCGATAAAAACTATGGAACTTATTTTTGACAGCGATTGTTTACTAAGTAAATATTTATTTATATGGATACATCAAAGATTATTAGTTTATTAGGAGACAAAAGTGATTATTATTTAAATCACGTATGTAAGACTATTGATAAATCGCTGCTTCATCTTCCATCACCCACTTGCGTGGACGATGTGTGGGGCAATTCAGATAGAAACATACAGACTCTCAATAGTCTGCAAACCTTGTTGGGGCACGGAAGATTAGCTAACACCGGATATGTTTCTATCCTCCCGGTAGATCAAGATATCGAGCATACCGCAGGGTCTTCCTTCGCTCCAAACCCCATTTATTTCGATCCGGAGAATATCGTAAAATTAGCGATCGAGGGTGGTTGCAACGCAGTCGCTTCTACGTTCGGCATACTAGGGTCAGTCGCACGAAAATATGCTCATAAGATTCCATTCTTGGTAAAACTAAATCATAATGAGCTTCTTACTTATCCGAATTCTTACAATCAAATCGTATTCGGTACGGTGAAGGAAGCATGGAATATGGGCGCCGTAGCTGTAGGGGCCACGATCTATTTCGGATCAGAGCAAAGCCGACGTCAGCTAGTCGAGATTGCCGACGCATTCGAGTATGCCCATGAACTAGGTATGGCGACCGTATTATGGTGCTATTTACGAAACAGCTCTTTTAAAAAGGATGGCATCGACTATTCCGCGGCAGCCGATTTGACCGGACAGGCTAATCACCTTGGTGTCACGATCAAGGCCGATATCATCAAGCAGAAGCTACCGGAGAACAACGGAGGTTTCACCGCTATCAATTTCGGGAAGATCGATCAAAAGATGTACACAGAGTTAACGACAGAACATCCGATCGACCTCTGCCGTTACCAAGTAGCCAATAATTATATGGGACGTGTCGGGCTTATCAACTCCGGCGGGGAATCTCATGGCGCCTCAGATCTTAAAGACGCTGTCGTCACTGCTGTCATAAACAAACGTGCGGGTGGCATGGGGCTGATTAGCGGAAGAAAGGCGTTCCAACGTCCGATGAAAGACGGCGTGGAGTTACTTCATTCAATTCAAGATATTTATTTGGATAAGGATATTACTATCGCTTAGTTTGTTATTGCGTTGAGAAAAGAAGGCCGTCCATCAAAGCTATATACTTTGGGGACGGCCTTCAAATTTTATTTCTTCAACCACATATCCAACCACTCAAAGAATGTGCGTTGCCATAGAACGCCATTCTGGGGCTTCAATACCCAATGGTTCTCATCCGGATAAATCAGCAACTCGGCCGGTACACCCCGAAGAACCGCGGCGTTAAACGCTGCCATTCCTTGATTAGCCAAGATCCGGTAATCCTTCTCTCCATGGATACAAAGGATAGGCGTATCCCATTTGTCCACGAACTTATGCGGAGAGTTCGCGAAAGTACGTTGAGCCGTAGCGTTCTGCTTTTCCCAGTACGCTCCACCCATATCCCAATTGGCGAACCACATCTCTTCCGTTTCCAGATACTGCATTTCCATATTAAAGATACCATCGTGGGCGATAAACACCTTGAAACGTTTATCATGATGACCTGCCAACCAATATACGGAGAATCCACCGAAGCTAGCGCCTACACAACCCAAGCGATCCTTATTTACATACGGTTCCTTGGCTACCTCGTCAATAGCGGTGAAATAGTCTTTCATGCATTGTCCGCCATAATCGCCGCTGACAGCCTCATTCCATTCCAAGCCAAATCCGGGAAGACCCCGACGGTTCGGTGCCACGATAATATAGTCATTAGCCGCCATGATCTGGAAATTCCAGCGGTAAGACCAGAACTGGCTCACAGGGCTTTGCGGGCCACCCTCACAGAACAACAAGGTAGGATACTTCTTATTCGGATCGAACTGAGGCGGATAGATAACCCACGTTAGCATCTGCTTGCCATCCGTCGTCTTCATCCAACGTTCCTCTACCTTACCCATCGTAAGCTGGTCGTAAATATGTTTGTTTTCGAACGTAAGTTGAGTTACCGTATGATCCCCTGTCAAATCGATCGAATAGATCTCGTCTCCCATGCTCATGGAATGACGTTGAGCGATCAGCTTATCGCCCAGAAGAGCGACAGAGGCGTAATCGTACATACCTTCGGTCAGCGGGGTAATCTTATTGCCATTCGCCAAGTCTATCTGATAAACCTGCGACTCGCCATGCCAAACGCCCGTGAAATAGATACGCTTGCAATCAGCGCTCCAGCAATAAGAATCCACGTTGGAGTCAAAATCCTTGCTTACGAATGTTTTCTCACCCGTCTCCAGATTCATTACCATCAAGCGATTTTGATCCGCCTCGTAACCATCACGTTCCATACTTAGCCAAGCGATGCTCTTTCCGTCCGGAGAATAGGTGGGATTCGTATCATATCCCTTGTTCTCTTCCGTTATATTGGTCGTTTGCTTCGTATTCAGATCATATACATAAATATCCGAATTCGTGGAGATCGCATATTCTTTACCCGTCTTTTTGCGGCTGGTATAGGCAATCTTGTCCGAGGTAGTGTTCCAAGCCAATTGCTCGATACCGCCAAACGGCTTCATCGGGCTCTCAAACAACTCGCCCTCCATCACATCCACAGGATTGCTGATCGATTCGCCATCGAAATCGGCGACAAAAGGATGCGGAGCGGTAGTCACCCACTCATCCCAATGCTTGTACATTAAATCCGTAATGATAACACCTGTCGCCTTATCCAAATCCGGATATTTATCAGCGGTACTGTTCACGGTTTTCACTTGCGAGATAAACAAGACCTTTTTCTCATCGGGAGAGAAAGCGAAACCCTCGATATCCTTGTCATAATCGGAAAGTCGCTTACGGTCCGTCCCATCCGGATTCATTTCCCAAAGCTGGCTGCTACCACTCTCGTTACATAAGAAAGCGATCTTGGTTCCTCCTTTGATCCATACGGCCTCGTTCTCAGCGAATCCGGTTTTCGTGATTTGCTTATTATCCGATCCGTCAGCGTTCATCACGAAGACCTCACGGTTGCTCTTGTTTTCCGGTACGCTATAATACGCCACCGTATACACCACTTTTTTCCCGTCCGGAGATACGTTCATACCGCCGATACGTCCCATGGCCCACAAAGCTTCCGGGGTCATGCGACCGTCTTTGATCCGGATGTCCGACTTCCCGATAAGGTTCTTATCACCGGTCTCCTTCACGTTCACATCCGTAGCCGGATTGCAAGCACCTAACAGTAGAGATGTTGCCATAATCATTGTTCCGATAGATTTATTCATGCCGTTATAATATATTACAATTTGAGTGCGAAAGTACTAAATATAATTTATATCTTCGCGTTACTAATTATAAGAACTGAACAGTATGAATAAGATTTGGTTATTTGGAGCCGCTGTATGTATGGTATTAGCACTCGGCTCATGTAAACCTAAACAGAGCGCGTACAAGGCTGCTTACGAACAGGCCAAAGAAAAAGAGTCGACGGCTCCTGTTGAGGTTGTAGAACAAGAGGAAGAAGTTGTTGAGGTCGCTCCTGTCTCAAAACCCAGAACCTCTACGGCTACCACTCGTACGGAAAAAATCAACGCCGCTCAAGGCGAGGACGCTAGCCGTCTGAAACGTTATAGCGTTGTTGTTGGTAGTTTCAAGAATAAGACAAACGCTTACGCATTAAAAGAACGTATGCAGAATGATGGCTATAACGCAGTGTTGGGCGAGAACGAGCAAGGTATGTTGCGTGTGATCGTCGCTAGTTTCGACAATAAAGCGGACGCCGCCGATAGCCGTGACGCCATCAAGGCGAAATACGCTCCTAACTTCCAAGACGCTTGGTTATTGGAGAGAGCTTATTAATTGTAAGCTATCAGAAAAGATAAAAGCGGAAGGTCTCGTTAGCCTGTAAGAAGAATCTTGCAGGTTATCGAGACCATTCTATTTGAAGGAAACATAAGGACATAAAAATAGCCCGACTTCAACAGCCGAGCCACTTTTCACCAATCTAATCTAACTTAACCTAAAACAAAAACCATCTTTTTCTTTTTGCCTTTCTCTTCTTATATCCTAACAACCTTTTTACCTTAAAAACGTAATACCTATTCGAAATTGTATAAACTCAAAACATCTAAACACATATGATATAAACGAATTACTCTTCATAAACAGGCCACGCACCTTCTTTCGTACAAACAAAAGCCGCTGTCTTTACAGCGAAATGATGTGCCTCGCTTAAGGACTTCCCTTTTAAGAGCGAGATGATTAGAGCTCCCGAAAAAGCATCCCCCGCCCCGACCGTATCCGCCACCGTGACCTCCGGTGTTGGCAAAGTAGAAGTCTCCTCCCTCGTATAAATAGTACTATGGGAACTCCCCGCAGTCAAGGCAAATATCCGAAGGTCATATTTCTCAATAAACCATAAAGCCACTTCCCTCTCAGTTCCATTCAAGCCGAATAAGTCCCGAAGAACGTTAAACTCCTCATCATTCACCTTCAGCACATTCGCTAAGTACAAAGACTCCTCGATCAACTCCTTATCATAGTATCGCTGGCGAAGATTGATATCCAGCAAACGATAAGCGTCTTTCGGCGCAAACGACGAGATCGCTTGTATCGTCTCCCGGGACTGACGGGAACGTTGGGCTAATGTACCGAAACAAATAGCGTCCGCTTTCTCCGCCAAATCAATCGCATCGGATGTAGGCGATATATGATCCCAAGCCACTCGCTCATGAATCGTATAAGTAGGGATACCTTCTCGTAACTCTACCTGAACGGTTCCCGTCGGGTAAGGCACTTTCTCGATCAAATGCTGGATATGATTCTTATCCAACTCATCAACGATCTCTTTACCCAACTCATCATCTCCGACAGCGCTGATAGCATATCCCTCAGCACCTAGGCAAGACGCATGATAGACAAAATTAATCGGGGCACCCCCAGCCTTTTTCCCGGAAGGAAGCATATCCCATAATAATTCTCCAATCCCAACGACAATTGGTTTACGTCTTGATTCAGTCACCTGTTCCATGGTCTTTCTATTAAAAACAACTTTCGTACTTATCGACACCGCAAAAGTATATCATCGTTATAAATACAACGATAACTATAGCTACAAGATAAATCACACAAGTTACATAAAAGATTTATTTCCAAGGGACAATAACAGACGTTACCCGTATGTAACATCTGTACAAGCAGCATCCTTACAAAGACTCTATAAACTCGGTTGGCGTTATATTATAAACCGCCTTAAAGCATTTGGAGAAATAGGCCGGCGAGCCGAATCCCGTGGCATAAGCAACCTCGCTAATCGTTCCGGATCGCTGCTTCAATAGGGCGGATGCCTTTTTCAAACGATAGTTACGCAAAAAGTCCGTAGGGGTAATCCCGGACAACTCCTTCACCTTTCGATATAAATGCACACGAGACAGGCCCAGTTTCTCACTGCCTTTCTCTATACTGAAATCGGGATCGCTATAATTCTCCTCTATTAAAGCGATAAACTTACGCATAAACAAATCATCCAGACTCTCTACCTTCCCTTTTGTCTCGATGGAAAGTCCCGCAGGCGATTGAGACTCTTTCAAGAAAACCTCCCGCAAACGATTACGTTCTTCCAACAATTTAATGATACGTAATTTCACGATCTCGATATTGAACGGTTTCTGGATATACTCATCCGCTCCCCCCTCAAATCCATACAAGCGTTGACTGTCATCCGAAAGAGCCGTAAGCAAGATTACCGGGATATGACTGAGGGCCATATCCGACTTAACCCGGCGGCAAAGCTCGAAGCCATTCATCTCCGGCATCATCACGTCACTGACGACCAGTGATACATTTTCCTTCAATAGAATATCCAAGGCCTTGGCACCATTCTCCGCTACAAGTACATTAAAATTCCCGGACAACTCATGCTGTAAATAAGCGCGAATATCCCAATCATCCTCAACGATCAAGATCGTATAATCATATTTCTTATTCAACGTTTCTTGAACTTGGGATATATCCAAATGCGCTACACCAGAGGACGATTCGGTCGCATTCGACAGAAAGACACAAGATTCATCAAAATGAGATTTACCTTTCGGGATCTGAACGGTAAACACTGTCCGTTCGCCTTGCTCGCTTTCCACGTGGATCGAGCCTTTATGCATAAGGACAAATTCCCGTGTCAGATGCAGTCCGATACCCGTTCCCGGAGCATAGCTTTGCCCGCTTGTAAAAAAGCGCTCGAATACGGAGGCTAGGTTTTCCGGGGGAATCCCCTCTCCATTATCTTCCACCGATAAGACAACCTCCGTCTCCTCCTCCCGCAAACGAATCGTAATCTTCCCCTGCTCCGGGGTAAACTTAAAGGCGTTCGAGAGCAAGTTCGTTAATATCTTCTCCATCTTGTCCGTATCCACCCAAACAAAAAGAGAATCCATTTCATGCAGGAAGGTATAATCAATTCGCTTACTCTGGGCCAGATTATTAAAATAAGATTTCACCTCTTGGATTAAAAAGACCAAATCCATCTTAATAACCCGCAATCCCATCTTATTATTCTCTATCTTCCGGAAATCCAGCAATTGGTCGATCACACGTTTCAAGCGTTCCGCATTCTTCTTAACGATGCGGATATCATCCGCGAAAGCGCCTGCCGGGGCATCTTGCGCCATCTTGTTCAGAGGCCCGAGAATCAAGGTTAAAGGAGTCTTTATCTCATGAGATACATTCGTAAAGAACTGCAATTTCTGTGTCGTGACTTGCTCGATGCGCTGGTTCGCTACCGAGAGTTCCTCTTTCTGTTGTTGTACCAAACGATTTCTCTCATTCAACAAAAGATTATTCTGGCGCACTTTACGATTAATATAAACCATGTAAATAGCGGAACCACCCAATAAAAGCGCCAATATCAAGATAATAATCAAGGAACTATAAAGAAAGTTATATTTCGAGAGCAATTGCGACAAATTCGCACGCTGTTTCTCGATCTGGCGTTGATATTCTGCCAACCGGTCTGATTGTAAATAAAGGGTACCGGCGTTGGTCTTATCGATCATAGCGGTGCTTAACGCATACTTTTTCGTATAAGCTTGTCCGCTTAAGATCTGCCAAGCTACCTTAATAGCCACCCCACCACCTGTCGGATAATAAAAAGAGGCATCCAACTTACCCTGCGCAACCGCCTCCACGCCCAAGCCTCCTCCCAAGAGTCCATCCACGCCTATAAATTCCACGTGCCCCACCAGCGACGAATCTCGCTCCTCAATCGCCTCACGGGCCCCTAAGGCCATCATATCATTATGAGCGAAAACGATATCGACATCCTCTATGGAATCCAGCTTCAAGACTTCCTCATAGGCATTCTTCCTGTACCAATACCCATCCAACTCCCGGATCTTCACATTCGGATCAATAGACATCGCATCGACAAAACCTTGATGTCTTTCTGTAGCGGAGGAAGAGCCTCTCCGTCCCCATATCTCTAAAATCGTTGTCTCCTTCTTGATCAAGGAGCTGACGTACATTCCGATCGAGCGACCGATCTCGTAATTATCCGCTCCAATATACGTCGTATATTCATCGCTATTAATTTTCCGGTCCAATATGATAGTGGGAATACCAGCCCTGTACGCCTCAACAGCGACAGGCGTAACAGGCTCGGTCTCATTCGACGATATAATCAGCAAATCCACCTTTTTCTTGATAAAACCTTTTATCTGGCTGATCTGAGTATCATTATCCTGACTAGCATCCATTACGACCAACTCGATCTCCGGATGATTTAAAGCCTCTACTTCCATATCACGTATCATGGATTGACGCCAAATATCCGTCATCGAGCATTGAGATACACCGATGACATATTTCTTTTCTTTTTTACCGGGTGAACAGGCAAAGCAAAGAATAAGGGATAGCCAAAGCAGGATATAAAGCGGGTTTCCTTTCATGTGGTATATTTAATTCGATCGTTTATTCTACAAATATACGAAAACTATTCCGAAATTACCCCCAAACAAGTCAAGGTATCTTTTAACAACGGGGTAAATCTATGGATACCGATTTCATTCAAATGATCAGCGTCCCTATAGCAAGAATCAGGTAGCGATACAGCCGTATAATTTAAATAAAAGACCGTTTTATCATCCACATATTCCCGAGCCAAAGAATCCGTCAATTCTCGATAACTCGAAGGAACCCGTTCCATATATTCCGTGGAAACAGGGGCATTGTACAAAATAAGAGACAGATCCCGCTTCTTACATTCCTCTACGATTCGCCCCAACATCTCTTGTTGAAATGAGGATGGCAATAAATAAGCACCCTTATCATCATAGTAATGACGATCGATAATAACGTCTAGTGTTCCCCCGGTCGCCCCTGTGAAAATACGCTCGATCACATTCCTTTTAATCTCAGCTACGCAATTCTTGAACGGAACGCCAAACTCATATGAATACATGACCTCCTTACGGGTTACCGGCGAAACAGCCTCCTGTACCAAGGGTCGCAAATCCTCCCGCTCCTTCAGATGGGGATAAATAGACATATAGGCAGGAAACTCATCCTGATAGGAATCATCGGCCACGGTAAACGTGTGATAACCAAACCCCAATATCACGGTTTTCAAATGGGGAAGGTAAGGCGCTTTCAAGCATAAATCGATATAGGTATTGAAATAATTCTCACTGGATTTAGCGTCATTCCTCGATTTCCCCAGCATATCGGCGGATATCGAATGTAAAGGATGGGAATCTCCCAAAATCAATACCTCTACTTCCGGATCACTCTTGAGGCTGGGTACGCTTATATGAAAATAGGAGCGGATCAACAGACAACTAAGCAACCCTAAACATCCTACCACCCCTAAATACCGGAATATAGCTATAAAGAACCTTCTCATACTTATCAGAATTGAAAATAAATGAAACCTTGTGGATTACTGGCGTCGAAACCATAGATGATAATCAGCAATACCGTATAGATAACATACCGAACCGGAAGGCTCAGGTCCTCTATCATCAACCCATGCGCTTGTTTTCGGCCGATCCATTCCACAATGAACATAAGAGCCGTGAAAAAGAAACATTTCTTCAGCAGGAGTTGCCCGAATCCCAAGCCCACAAGTTGAGGAGCCGAGAATAATGAGGCATTGAACATCCGCTCGAGGTACACAGCCGCTTGAGATATATCTTCCGACCGGAACAGAATCCATCCCAATAAGACCAGTAGAAACGTAACTCCCATCTGTGTCAATTCCTTCACAGAGGGAAGGAAACTGTTTTCCGCCACGGAATCTCTATACCTCCTATTTTGACCCAACAATAGCAATGGCAGAAACAACAACGCATGATACGCTCCCCATGCCACAAACGTCCAGTTAGCCCCATGCCAGAATCCACTTACCAAGAAAATAACAAGGGTATTCCGGAAGCTCTTCCATTTTCCGGCCCGGCTCCCCCCTAGCGGTATATAGATATAATCCCGGAACCAAGTCGTCAACGATATATGCCAACGCCGCCAAAACTCCGCTATATCCCGAGAGAAATAAGGATACTTAAAGTTCTGCATAAGGTCTATGCCAAATAACCGGGCACAGCCGATCGCTATATCCGAGTATCCGGAAAAATCCCCGTAAATCTGTATCGTAAAGAAGAAAGCCCCCAGAAACAAGGTACTCCCATCCAACGTCTGGTAATTCTCAAACACACCGTTCACGAACAAAGCGCAGTTATCGGCAACCACCACTTTCTTGAAAAATCCCCAAAGCATCTGGCGTATACCATCCAACGCCAGATCACAATCGAAATTACGAGGCCGGAGAAACTGAGGCAACAAATGGGTAGCCCGTTCTATCGGGCCCGCCACTAATTGGGGGAAGAAACTGATATAAGCGAAGAATGCCACGATATCATGAGTCGCCTTGATTTTACCTTGGTAAACATCAATCGTATAGCTCAAAGCCTGAAACGTATAAAAGCTGATCCCGACAGGGAGCAAGATATTCAACGTCACGTAATCGGCATCCCAGCCCAATAGGTGAAGGACATTTACCAAATTCTCGGTAAAAAAATCAAAGTACTTAAATACACCCAAGATCGAAAGGTTCAGTAAAATATTACCGGCACTTATCCACTTTTGGACCGACCGGTTGCCAGCGCATTTCTCCAAATAGACTCCACTCAAGTAACTGCATAACGACGTAAACAGGATCAGCAGCAAAAAGCGCCAGTCCCACCATCCGTAGAACAGGTAACTAACAGCTACCACAAATAGATTTTGCCACCGCAAAGACTTGAAAGCAAACCAGTAACCAAAGAAAACCAATGGCAGGAATATAAGGAACTCTATGGAATTAAATAACATAAATATTTAATTTTCAGACTCAAGAATATGTATCATCAAGGCGCAAAGATACGCAATATCAAGCATTGACCAATAAATATTTCGTATATTCGTGGCTCAGAAATACAATAAGATACAGAGATGAAGATAATCAACGAACAATTACTCGACGAGACCCAGGCCAAAGCCTTGCAGTCTCCCCGCCTGCGAATGAACTATAATTTCCATGAGAGATTGGATGATCCGATCAATCGGTTACTGAATGCCATGGAGCCCGGTACGTATTTGCGTCCGCACCGGCATTTAAATCCGGCGAAGGACGAGATATTCTTGTTGCTACGTGGAAAGGTAGCGGTATTCTTGTTTGACGAGGAAGGGAATATCACGGAGAAAACGATACTGAATCCAAAGGAAGGCGCTTATGGAGCGGAGATCAAGGCCGGAACATGGCACGGGCTTCTGGTACTGGAATCCGGATCGGTTATTTATGAGATAAAGCAAGGGCCGTTCGCGCCGCTAGCACCGGAGAACCTAGCGCCTTGGAGCCCCGAGGCGGAAGATACGGAGGGAGTAAAGAAGTATCTGGAATGGCTCGAGAGCCAAATATGATCGATGATACTTTTAGTATAACAAGCTAGCGATCAGCCTCGTATACCAAGAGCTATCCGATGGTTTTAACAATGCCCATTGTAAAGACCTTACGATGCCCATTATAAGGAGCTTACAATGGGCATCGTTACCTCCTTATAATAGGCATTGTTATTATTTCTGGAAAACCTTCGTCGATTTAATCATCACGTCGTGTAAAGGACGATCGTTCTTATCCGTCTTTACCACGGAGATCTTCTCTACGATATCGAAGCCTTCCACTACCTCGCCAAAGATCGTTACCGAGCCATCCAGATGCGGAACGCCACCGATCGTCTTATAAATCTCACGCCGTTCGGCCGGGATCACTACCGGGCCTAATACCGCCAACGTATCTTCCACCAAGATGGACGCACGGGCATGTAACTCATTCTCCAAGGAATCGGCGGCCAAGGAAGGATCTTGCTTTTTCAGCTCATCCCGGAATTTATAGTACAACCAGTTGCGGCGGATCTCATTGATACGAGCCTCTTTCTCCGCAAGCTCCTTGTCGTCCAAGACTTTCCCTTGCACAAAACAGAACTGCGTACCGGCGGAGGCACGTTCCGGATTCACGGCATCGATCTCTTTCGCATCGATCAAAGCGCCTTTCTTATTAAAATGATTGGGTAATATCTCGGCGGGAACGGTATAACCACCATCGCCATCCCCATACAAGACGCCCGGCTCATGCGCTTTACTCTCCGGATCACCACCTTGCACGACAAACTCCTTGATAACACGGTGGAAAAGCATGCCCTCATACTCGTTCGACTGGCAGAGCTTTATGAAGTTATCCCGGTGAAGAGGCGTGTCGTCGTATAGCAGGACGGTGACGTCTCCCATCGTCGTCTTGATTTTCACATATACGGGTTTATTCGGGTCCAAAGGCTTATCCCCACAAGCTACCAACGTGAGCAAGAGCAGGAACAGCGAGAAAATTTGTCGTTTCATATCTGTTTTATTTATCGGATTAAGTAGTTACAAAGCCGGTTATTCCTCCGCATAGACCAACATCTGGCAATTCTTGCAGTCGAAGCGCAAACGCAAGAGCGTTTCCTTATAGCGCAGGAAGTAAGGCTCCTTATAGGGAGACTTCTGCTTCTGGTAAGTAGGGCACCATCCCATACTGTACCGCAGGCAATGTTTCGTGAACATCAAAGGGACATCCTTCCGGGGAGACAACTCGAAAGCGTCTTCCACGGCAGTCACGCCATGCGCCTTATAAAAGGCACCAGCCTTGCTATTGGATACATTCCCTAAATAGGTCAGGCACTTCTCGGGGAAAGGGGCTTCCGGAGTCTCGCCTACACACGGCTTAAACGGACGAGCCTCTTCCCTGCGGTAACGAATCCGCCGGGTAGAGATAAGCCTCTCCACCCCTAGCCTACGCATCTCGGCCAATAAAGAAGAAGGGACAAACCAGTTATCGGACATCGCCACGGCAACTTCCTCCGCCTCGAAAGGCGTGTTCCCCAACTTAGAGAGCTGGGTACGGATATTCTCCGCCTGCTCCCTCCGGGCCGGTTCTTTCTCGAACGGCTTGGTGAGCATGATACGGGCTCCTGTCTCGTCCGCCATACTTAACGTGAAGCCAAAGGCGTTATCTTGAAATTCCATCCGGACAGAGAGTTTCCGCTCGGCGGATGGCTTGGATAGCAGTTTATCAAACTCTTGATCGAAATTCCGGTACAAAGGCATCTTCGGACGGATCGCCGGGCGATCCAGCGTAAAGATCCGGTTCGCCTCCACACGGTTTACCCGGAAACCCTCCAACTCCCCTTTCTCGTTGAAGAAGGTAAGCCCGTCTCCGTTATTCAATTGTTTCAGTCCGGCGATCGTGAAAGAGTTTCCTTTCAGTTCCTTCACCGTACCCACCGGTTCACCCAAGGACTTAGGCGTATCAAAGCTGGTGATATCCTTCGTGCGCTCCTTCCATAAGAAAGGCGTGAAACCCCGGTTGAAGCTTTTCTCCGCCACAGGCTGGAATGTGTAAGTGCTATGCCCGGCCGAGGCACGACGGTATTCCGGCCGACGAGCCAAGATAGCGTCCAGTTTCTTCCGATACCAAGCCGTTACGTTTTTCACGTAAGATACATCCTTCAAACGACCCTCGATCTTCAAGGAAGAGACACCGGCATCCAACAGCTCCTCTAAGTATTCCCCTCGGTTCATATCTTTCAAGGATAGGAGATGTTTACCCGATACGATCTCCTTCCCATCCGCATCGATCAAGCTATAAGGCAGGCGGCAATACTGGGCGCATTCCCCCCGGTTGGCGCTTCGTCCGCTCAAGGCGGCGCTCAGGTAACACTGGCCGCTATAGCTTACGCACAGCGCCCCGTGCACGAAGACCTCCAGAGGTACGGTCGTCTGCTCGGCGATCTCCCGTATCTGGTTCAGCGATAGCTCCCTCGCCAATACGACTTGCGTGAAACCTACCTCTTGCAGGAATCTCACCTTCTCCGGCGTACGGTTATCCGTTTGCGTACTGGCGTGCAAGGGGATGGGCGGAAGGTTCAACTGGGTGATACCCATGTCTTGAACGATCAAGGCATCTGCCCCGGCCTCGTAAAGCTGCCAGATCATTTGCTCGGCCTCTGCCAGCTCCTCTTCTTTCAAGATAGTGTTCAAGGCCACGTAAATACGAGCCGAATAGAGATGGGCGTAATCGCAAAGCTGCCGTATATCGTCCAGCGTATTACCGGCAGCGGCACGGGCTCCGAACTTCGGGGCACCGATATACACGGCATCGGCACCATGGTTAATCGCCTCCCTGCCGCAAATCAGATCCTTAGCGGGAGATAACAGTTCTATCGAACGGGGTTCTTTTCTCATTTACAAGCTTCCTAGTTTTTTAATATCTTCCCGGCGGAACGGGGTCTCTTGGTATACGTAGTAGTTCAGCCAATTGGTGAACAGCAGGTTCGCGTGCCCCCGCCAACGTACCACCGGACCTTGCGCCGGATCGTTATTCCGGTAATAATTACGAGGCTTGTTGATGGGCAATCCCTTCCCCAAATCACGCATATACTCATCATTCAGCGTATAGGGCGAATACTCGGAATGGCCGGTGATGAAGAATTCCCGTCCGCCACGAGCCATCGCCATATAGACGCCGGATTCCTCGCTCTCGGACAATAAGGTGAGCTCGGGCACCTTCATGATATCCTCCCGGCGAATCTCGGTATGACGGCTATGAGGCACGAAGAACTCGTCATCGAACCCCCGGAAGATCGGAACAAACGGTTCCCGGAGCGAATGACGGAAGACACCGAACATCTTGGCCGGCAAATCATATTTAGGCACCCCATAGAAATGGTATAGCCCCGCTTGCGCCGCCCAGCAGATATAGAGCGTGGAGGTAACGTGCGTACGGGCCCAATCGAATATCTGCGTGATCTCCTCCCAATAACTAACTTCCTCGAAAGGCATCTGCTCCACGGGAGCGCCCGTCACGATCATCCCGTCGTAGAAATCATCCGCCATCTCATCGAAATCCTTATAAAATTCTTGCATATGCTCGATGGGCGTATTCTTCGGCGTATGTCCCTTGATCTTCATGAAATCAAGTTCCACTTGCAGGGGTGTATTACTGAGGAGGCGAACCAAGTCCGTCTCGGTCGTTATCTTAAGGGGCATCAAATTCAATACGACTACCCGAAGGGGGCGGATATCCTGCTCCGACGCACGCAAGGAATCCATCACGAAGATATGTTCCTTCTTCAGCAGCTCGATAGCCGGTAAGTTCTTTTGTAAATTTAATGGCATTTTCTATCTCTGATTTTATATGAGCGCAAAGATAATGAGAATTTTCTCATTATCGCTTATACTTCGCCACCATGATCACCGGGTTATCCTCCTCATGCATACCTGTGCGGCTATCTCGTCGTTATATAGGACATACTCGGATACACAATCAGAAAGTAAATGGAATATGCCCCGTAAATCAATGGAACACGAAGTAGATTCCATTGATTTACGGGGCATATTCCATTGAGATAGTTTCCTCTATGAGGAGGGTGCGCTATCAAAACCCTCCCCCTAAAGCCTTATACAGGTATACCACCGACAGCAACTCATCCAGCACGGCATTGTTCAAACCGATCTGGGCGTCCAGCAAACCACGCTGGGCATCCAATACGTCCATGTAGCTGATGACACCGTTGATGTATTGCAGTTGGGCGAGTTCCAGATATTTACTGGCGGAGGCTTCCAGATTCATGCGGGAAGCACGGATCTCCTTCACCTTGCGGACGGTCACGATAGCGTTGTTCACCTCCTTGAAAGCGCCTAATACGCTCTTTTCATAACTATAGACCTCTTGCTCGTAACGAGCCTTCGCCGCTTTCACTTTCGCCTTGTTCTTCCCCATGGCGAAGATCGGCTGCAACAGGCTTCCGGCGATAAAACCAGCCGGACTCTTCAAGATGCTGCTTAACTCATCGCTCTCGAAACCGTAATTACTTGTCAAACGGATCTTCGGGAATAAGTCCGTTTGCGCCACACCTACCTGAGCGTTCGCCGCCCGAAGCTTAAACTCCGCTTGACGCATGTCCGGTCGGCGCTCCAGCAAAGAAGACGGTAAGCCGATCGGTAAGGCATCCGGCAAGTGCTGGTCGCTCAAGGAAAGACCACGGGGGATATCATCCGTATACTCGCCCAACAACATGCTGAGGTCGCTTTCCTTGATCTTGATCTGACGCTCCAGCGAGGGGATCAAGGTCTCGGTACGGGCCAACTCCACTTGGGCTTGGTTGTAAGCCGTCTCGGAAGTAAGTCCGCCCTCATAGCGAAGCTTCGCCAAGCGAACACCCTCACGGCGTGCGTCCAAAGTTTGCTGTACGATCGACAACTCTTGGTCCAAGGCGCAAAGTTGATAATAATTGGCGGCAACCTCGGCGATGATGGTCAATCGCAAGGCACGTTGTCCTTCCACGGTCTCCATATAGGAAGCGATGGCTGCCTCATTCGCCCAGCGAAGGTTGCCCCATAAATCTAATTCCCAAGACAAAGTCAGCTTCGCCCCAAATTCTGGATCGGGCTTTGGGTTATCCCCTCCATAATTCAAGCGTTCCTTTTGCGCATAGACATTCGCTCCCACCTCCGGCAGCATACTCGCGAAAGAGATCCGCTTGGCGGCGATCATCTCCTTCACCTTGGCGGCGGCGATCTTCATATCCTTATTATTATCCAGCGCCTTTCTGATCAGATCCTTCAAGGCCTCATCGGCGTAAAGGCTCTCCCATGGGATATTCTCCACGGATGCCGTATCGGTCGTATCCGTATAAGCCTCGATCCGGTCCGGCAGGTTCAACTCCGGACGTACGTACCGCTTTCCGATCTTGCAGGAAGAGAACGCCAGCATAGAAACGACGAAAGCGGCTATATAGAAATTCTTTGTCATCATAATTTTCCGTTTTTGTGTCTCTTTAAAATAGAGGTTACCACTTCTTTCTTTTGAGCGATACGTTCCATACGCATCTTTCCCTTTATCTTATAGATCAAAACAAAGAAGAAGGGAACCAACACGATACCTACCGTAATCGCCACCAGCATACCGAAGAACACGCCCGTACCGATACTATGGCGGGAAGCTGAGCCCGGTCCGCTGGCTAACACCATCGGAAGCATACCCAACACGAAGGCCAACGAGGTCATCAAGATCGGGCGGAAACGCATCTGGGCGGCATGGATAGCGGCTCTCACCACATCTACCCCGTTATCCACCTGTACCTTGGCGAACTCAACGATCAAGATAGCGTTCTTCGCCGCCAAACCGATCAAGGTTACCAGACCGATCTGATAATAAATATCGTTCTCCAACCCTGTCGCCCAGATGCCCAAGTAGGCGCCCAGCGTAGCTACCGGCAAGGAAAGCAATACGGCGATCGGCACGATCCAGCTCTCATACTGAGCCGCCAAGAACAAGAAGACAAACAAGAAGACCAACGCCAAGACAAAACCAGTCTGCCCACCGGCCTGTTTCTCTTGATAGGAAAGACCGCTCCACTCCAGACCGATATTCTCGGGCAGATGCTCCCTAGCGATCCGTTCCATCGCAGCCATCGCCTCACCCGTACTATATCCCGGAGCGGCTACGGCGTTGATCGAGGCCGTGGTGAACATATTGAAACGCTTGATCGTTCCCGGACCGGTCGTATATTGGGTCGTGCCCAAGGCAGTCAATGGAACCATCGCCCCATCCTTACTGCGGACGAAGAACAAATCCAGATTATCCCGGGTGGCCCGATAAGGCGCCTCCGCTTGGATATATACACGGTAAATACGGTTGAACATATTGAAGTCGTTCACGTACACGGAGCCTAGATAAGCCTTCATGGTCGAGAAGATATCAGACAACGGGATGCCGAGGAACTTCGCCTGATCACGGTCCACGTCGAAATACAACTGCGGGATCTCGCTCTGCATGGCGGAAGACACACCTTGAAGCTCAGGCGCTTGCGAAGCGTAATACAGGAAAGTATCCGTGGCACTTACCAGATTATCCCAGCTAGCGTCTCCCTTAGCCTCCAACTGCATCTCCAAGCCACCGCTCTCACCCAAACCCGGGATTACCGGTGGACGGTTCACATACGACTTAGCCTCGGGGTAATAGTAGAATTCCCGGCGGGCATCGGCCATCACGTCCTCTACCTTCATGCCGGAGGATTTACGCTCTTCCCACGGTTTCAAGATCACCGTCAGCGTGGCACGCCCTTGGTTCGTACCGACACGGGGACTGCTACCCGTTACATTCTGTACGTAGGCCACGGCCGGATGATGGTCGAGGAACTCGATCGCACGGTCGGTTACGGCACGTGTACGTTCCAAGGTAGTACCCTCGGGCATCTCCAGCTCTACAGTGAAGAACCCTTGATCCTCCTCCGGGATAAAGCTGGTAGGCAACATCCGGTTCAAGACAAAGATGGCCACCAGTACCATCCCGAACCCTGCCAAGATACGGCGGGGATTAGCGATAGAGATACGCAACAACTTCGTATATTTCTTATTTCCTTTCGCCAACCACAGATTGATCTTACGGAAAATAAACGCTTTCTTCTTATGAGACGGACGCAAGATGATGGCGCACATCGCCGGGCTCAACGTCAAGGCCACTACCGTGGACAACAGCACGGAAACCACGATCGTAACAGAGAACTGACGGTACAGCTGCCCCGTGATACCCCCCAAGAAACTCACCGGCACGAACACGGCAGCCAATACCATGGAGGTAGCGATCAAAGCACCAGACAATTCCCGCATCGCCTTATGCGTAGCCTCACGGGCAGTCACACGCTCCTCGGCCATGATACGCTCCACGTTCTCCACCACCACGATAGCGTCGTCCACCACGATACCGATCGCCAAGATCAATCCCAGCAAGGTTAGCATATTCAACGAGAAACCGAAGATCAACATGAAACCGAACGTACCGATCAAGGAGATCGGGACGGCGATCGTCGGGATCAAAGCCGCACGCCAGTTCTGTAACGAGAGGAACACCACGAGAACGACCAAGAAAAGGGCCTCGAACAAGGTCTTATACACCTCGTGCACGGATTGTGAGATATACTCCGTCATATCGAACGGGAAATTATACTCCAAGCCTTCCGGGAAGTTCTTGCTGATATCCTTCATCGCCTCTTTCACCTTCGTGGCGACCTCCAGAGCGTTCGCCCCCGGCAACATATAGATACCCAAGATAGCGGCGTTCTTCCCATTGATCCCACTCTCCGTAGAATAAGAGGAAGCCTCCAGCGATACCCGGGCCACGTCGCTCATCCGGACGATCGAGCCATCCGGGTTTGCTCGCACCACGATATCCTCGAACTCCTTCACGGTAGACAAACGTCCCGGGGCCGTGATAGGCAAGGTGACATCCACATCCAGCACGGGCTGCTTACCCAGCTCGCCCGCCGCCGACTCCCGGTTCTGGTCTTTCAAGGCATCTTGCAAATCACTTACCGTCAATCCCATGTTGGCCAACCGATCCGGATATACCCAGATCTGCATACCGTAATAACGGCTACCGATATTCGATACACGACCTACGCCCGGGATACGGCGCAATACGTCCAACACGTTGATCGTGGCAAAATTACTCAGATAGATCTCATCGAACTTCGGATCGTCGGACATCAAGCTCAAGGTCATCAGCTGGCTAGGAGCCTGCTTCTCGATCGTGATACCATTTTGGATCACCTCGGCGGGCAAACGGCTCTCGGCCAGTTTCACACGGTTCTGGATCTCGACAGCCGCCAAGTCCGCATCGGCGGATACATCGAAAGTCACCGTAATATTCAAGCTACCCGAGTTCGAGCTACTACTTTGCATATAGATCATACCCGGCGTACCGTTCAGCTCCTGCTCGATCGGGGTAGCGACCGCTTGAGACACCGTCAAGGCGCTCGCTCCCGGATACGTGGCGCTGATCTTCACTACAGGGGGCGTAATCTGCGGATACTGGTCCACAGGCAACAATGCCAGTCCGATGATTCCGACAATCACGATCAGTATCGATAAGACGGTCGAAAAGACAGGACGGTCTATAAAGAATCCCGGTTTCATTGTTCTTCCTCCTCTCTAAGCGCTTGGATAGCCTTCTCGTCGCCGGCCTCTACCGCATGTACCTTCACGCCCGGCACCAATTTATGATAACCTTCTACCACTACTCGCTCGTTCTCGCCCAAGCCCCGTTCGATCACGACCTTGTTGCCGATCTCCGGGCCGGTCTGCACGAAACGCTTCTCGGCGATATCGTCCCTACGGATGATATAGATGAATGCACCTCCTTTCTCGATCGAGAGGGCTTTCCGGGGAACGACGATCGAACGCTCGCGGACATCCAGCAGGAGCTTCACCTTCGTGAACTGTCCGGGCAATAATTTCTGGTTCGGGTTGGATAGTTCCGCACGAACGCCAAACGTACCGGTCTTCGGGTCCACCAGCGGGTCGGCGAAGTCCACGATACCTTTTACCGGGTATTCCGAGTCGTCCGCCAAGGTAACCGTCACGGTAGGCTGCCAAGAACGGGTCGTATCCTGCTCGCCAAACTTCACGTTACGACGCTCGGCACGCAGGTAATCCAAGGCGGTCATCTTAAAATCGACCAATACCGTGTCACTTTTCACAACAGCCGCCAATTTCGAATTGACACCCGGGCCCACCAAAGCACCCACATCCACGAAACGCTCACTGATATACCCAGACAGCGGCGAGGTCACCACCGTATAGCTCAACTCCATCTCCGCTTGGTCTAGATCCGCCTTGCTCATGGCGATATTCGCCTCGGCATCTTCCAGGGCGGCTGTGGCGTTATCCAAATCCAGTTGGCTGGCGGCGTGTTGCTCGTACAACGGTTTCAGGCGTTCCACATCACGCCGGGCCTTGGCCGCTTGGGCTTGGCTTTTCTTCAGTTGGGCTTTCGCTTTCTCTACTCTAGCACGATATTTATCGGGATTAATCATAAACAGGGGCTCATTCTGCTTCACCCGTTTACCTTCCTCAAACAACATTTTCTCTAGGAATCCCTCCACACGGGCATGTACCTCGACAAAGCTGGCGGCACGGATACGTCCCACGTACTCGCCATAAATCTGCACGTCTTCTTTTGAGGGTTTGTCTACGATCACGATGGGCAATTGCTGCTCTTCCTTATGGCGGCAACCCGTCATCGCTACTACAAGGGCTATCAAGATAACCTGTACTTTTGCCAATCTTTTCCTGCTCATTCTACCTATATAAATTACTTATGTCACATTTGTTATGTAAAGAAAGAAAGAATCATTCCATTTTTCTCGAGGAGACCGATAATTAACATTACTTCACTTAATAACAAATCGTATAGCGTTTATGTTAACATTTATACTAAAATTAGGGTGTATCCAACCGGGGAATAAATCCACACCTACTGGGTAAGTCTACACTTTAAAAACAAAATCCTTTCGAATGAAACGTTTTCTCCATCCGAAAGGATTCCACATATATCAGATCTTTATCAATATCAATTATTATCGGTCAACCGACAACGCTTTCCACAAATTATCATCCGGCACGGGAGCGACAATTCGCACGTTCTCTTTTGAAACCGGATGGATAAACTCTGCGCTACGTGCGTGCAAGCTAATGCCTCCATCCTTATTGGAACGATCGAAACCATATTTCAGATCCCCCTTGATCGGACATCCCATCTTCGCCAACTGACAGCGGATCTGATGGTGCCGCCCCGTCTTCAAATCGATCTCCAACAGATAATAATTATCCGAATGGGCGATCAATTTATAACGCAGGATGGCTTTCTTGGCATTCGGCCGCTCGGTATCGTAAGCGTAACTCTTGTTTTGCTTCTCGTTCCGCACCAGCCAATCCACCAACTCACCCTCATCCTGCGGGGGACGGTTCTTGACGATCGCCCAATACGTCTTGCGCACCTCACCAACACGAAACATCTCGTTCAAGCGAGAAAGGGCCTTGCTCGTCTTGGCGAAAATCACGACCCCGCTCACCGGACGATCCAGACGGTGCGTGACACCGACAAAGACGTTACCGGGCTTGCAATACTTCTCCTTCAGCCATGCCTTCAGCATCTCCGAGAGAGGCTTATCGCCCGTCTTGTCGCCTTGCACGATCTCACGGCAGGTCTTATCTACCGCTATAATATGATTATCCTCGTAAATAACCTCCATATTACATGTTCATACCGCCGTCAACCTGAATAACCTGTCCGGATACATAAGAAGACATATCCGAAGCCAAGAAGGTAGCGATATTAGCCACATCCTCCACCGTACCACCACGGCGCAAAGGAATCTTCTTGCACCACTCGGCACGTACCTCGTCAGACAGCTGAGCGGTCATATCCGTGATGATGAATCCCGGGGCGATAGCGTTCGCGCGGATGCCACGAGAACCCAACTCCTGAGCGACAGACTTAGCCAAGCCGATCATACCGGCCTTGGAAGCGGAGTAGTTCGCTTGTCCGGCGTTGCCATGAACACCTACGACAGAAGACATATTGATAATGCTACCCGCACGTTGCTTCATCATGACCGGGGTACAAGCATGGATAAAGTTGAAAGCGGACTTCAAGTTCACGTTCAACACAGCGTCCCATTGTCCCTCGCTCATACGCATCATCAAGCCGTCTTTCGTGATACCGGCATTGTTCACCAAGATATCGATACGTCCGAAATCCTTCACGATCTCGGCCACCACGTTATGAGTCTCTTCAAAGTTAGCGGCGTTAGAAGCGTATCCTTTCGCCTTCACGCCCAAGGCCTCGATCTCGGCCTGTGTAGCCAAGCCATTCTCATCGATCACTAGATCCGTGAAAGCGATGTTAGCGCCCTCTTGGGCGAACTTCAAGGCGATAGCCTTACCAATACCACGAGCGGCACCTGTTACGACAGCCACTTTACCTTCTAATAGTTTCATATTACTCAAATTTTTTAATATCAATGTTTAATCAAGCAAGCTCCCGTCGAATAGCCACCGCCGAATACCGTGATAGCGATCAAGTCGTCTTTCTTGAAATTCTTATCGTTCTGGGCATATACCAAGGCCGAGCTTACGGAACCCGTATTTCCCAGCTCCTCGATATTGTGCAAAAATTTCTCGTCCGGCAAGTTCAATTGCTTGGCGATATTCGCCATGATACGCATATTCGCCTGATGGCCGATGAAATAAGTAAGGTTATCCAGCGTATAACCGTTCTTCTCCAACAAATGAAGGACATTCTTAGGCATATAGGTACAAGCTTGGATAAATACGTCACGCCCCTCCGGCATCAAGATACCGCCGTCACGAGGACGCAAGTGAACCGCCTCCATCGCTTTCGACAAATGGCCGAGACCTTGCGTGTAGACCTCTACGATCTCAGCGTCGCCCTCACCGATCCGCTCCTTGGAGATAAAGAAAGCGGCGGCGGCATCACCCCATAAATGGCCCGCCTTCGGGTCTGTCTCATTATAATAAGCGGAGTTCTTATCAGCGGAAAGCACCAAAGCCTTGGAAGCCTTCCCCATGGCGAAATATCCCTCCACAACCTCCAAGGCGTTCAAGAAAGAAGAACAAGCCGAGGATAGATATAAAGCTTTCGCGTCAGCGATAGTATACTCATGTTGAACCGTATGCGCGGCCGTCGCAACCGTATCATAAGGAGAATACGAAGCGGAGACGATCAAGTCTACCTCCGTGATATCGTAAGGCAATTTGGGAAGAGCGTCCTTCACGGCCTCAAGGCTCATGGTATTGATATTCTCCCCCTCTTTCGCTTTCGAGCGGGTATGAATTCCCGTCCGTTGCTCAATCCACTCACTTGTCAACCCGCTCAATTCAAGAAAATGTTGGTTATCTACCCGTTCTTCAGGCACATAAAACCCTGTCGCATTAATAAACATTCCTTAGTGTCTTTGATTTACTTAATCTTTATTCCGTTGAATATTAAATTCATCACATTGTCTCTACGTTTAATCCGCTGGCTGATATTATCACCCATGATCCCCCGGATATAGGGCACCTCCAGCCCTTTCAAGGCATGATGGAGCACGAGGGCGGTAATGTCCGTGTCCGGCATGCTGAATATACCCTCCTTCACGCCATCGTCCAATATTCCCTTTATGATCTCCACTTCCCGAAGGTCGAAGCTCTTACGTACCTTCTCCACCCGCCATATATCACGGAAGAAGGTAGCCCGCAACGTACCGTTCCGAAACACCAACGCCTTTACAGCGTCCAAGCGGCTATAGATAAACGTCAGCAGCTTCTCGTCCGCCGGCAGATCCTTGCTGGCCACGTCCACCAGCATCTTATGAAGCTGGTCCAGCTCCGACTCCACTACCGCCAAATAGATCTCGTTCTTGCTTTTGAAATACGTATAAAGCGTACGTCTCCCCTTACGAGATGCCTGTGCAATATCGTTCATCGTCGTGTTATCAACCCCCATGCGGGCAAACAATTGTCTGGCCACATCCACCAACATGTCACGTGTTTTAGAAACTGTCATCGGCATTGTATTGCACATTTTGATTAAAACTGTGCGCAAAGTACTTAAAAAAGATCGTATCTACCAAGTATATTAAAAAAAACTTGCAATAAATTTGTTTTGTAAGAAAATATCCCTACCTTTGCACTCGCAATCAAGAAATGATAGCAACTATATCGCGGAGTGGAGCAGTGGTAGCTCGTTGGGCTCATAACCCAAAGGTCGTAAGTTCGAGTCTTGCCTCCGCAACTAAGAAAAGCCTTCCGGTCTGTGACCAGAAGGCTTTTCTTTTTTCGTAACCCAATGGTTTACGGGGTGGAAATCATTGAGTTTTTCCCGCAATCCATTGACTTACGTACCGTAAACCATTCGCTTACGCCCAACAAGTCATAGGCTTACGTCCGGGGTCTCTTATTGGTTTCCCGGACGTAGGTCCTACAGTTCCTATCTCAAGGCAGGCAAGATATATTTCCATATCAAGTCGATCTCGGCCTGCATATCGCCGATATTCGCCGTCATGGCGATTACCGCACCTTGCTCGGGCAATATAATAATGTATTGTCCATTGGCTCCATCGGCACGAACGGCGTTATGGCGGCAACGCCACATCTGGTAACCGTAGCCTTGTAACCAGTCGCTATCTTTCGGCTTCATCTTCAAGTTCTCCGGTCTCATACCGGCGGGCAAAGAGGCTATTTTGGAGGTGGTGGCTTCCTCTATCCAGCTTTCGGGAAGCAATTGCTTATCGTTCCATTTTCCCTTTTGCAGGAAAAACTGACCCATTTTCGCTAGATCCTCGGTCTTGAGATACAAACCCCAACCGCCGCAATTGATGCCTTGGGGACTCTCTTCCCAAGTAGCGCCGACGATACCCAGCGGACGGAACAGGCGTGGATAGAGATAATTGATCACCTTCTCCCCCGTCACCTTCTGGATGATAGCGGAAAGCATATACGTGCCGAGGCTGTTGTATACGAAATAGGTTCCCGGTTTATGTACCAACGGCGCCGAGAGGAAGAGCTTTGCCCAATCGGCCTTCTCGTTCCCCTTCTGCCGTACTAAAGCGGTGGGATCGACATCATGGCCGGAGGACATGGTCAATAGGTGACGTATCTCCAGCTCTTTCAAGTAAGGGCTTACCTCGGCCGGTAATTGGTCGGGGAAGAAGGAGATCACCTTGTCCGTGACCTTCAATTTACCCTCCGCGACGGCGAAACCGATAGCCGTAGCCGTAAAGGTCTTGCTGACGGAGTTCAAGACGTGCGGCGTATGGCGGTCGCCCTCACCCAGCCATTGTTCCTTTACGACCTTTCCATGCTGGAGGATCATGATACTATGCAAGTCTTGATCCGCCTTTTTCACCGCCCGCAGATAATTGCCGAACGCCTTATCCAAGGTTTTCGAGGCTTCCGCACGAGGAAGCTCCTTGGTCAGATCGTTATAACTGATCAAGTCTATGTTCTTATCCTTCAAGGCTTGCTTCACCTTCGGACTGGTAAAAAGATCGGTCACGCCTTGACGGTCCATCGCCACGTTCTCGTAGCCGATATGCCCGACGGTTTTCATCTCCTCGTTATCCAAGGCAGGGTGATCCAAGAACATATAGCGTTTACCGGGTTCCAACTTATCCAACATCCGGATGAAACTGGCCTCCTTCTCGGCCGGAGTCTTGGAGGCTCCATCATATCCGGAATAGGTGAAATCGTATTCCTGCATCGCCTCTACCCGATCCACGACCGGCAGATGATATTCCTCGGACAAGCGGCGCATCAGCTTCACCACCTCCGGATCGAAACCGGTCGATCCCATATGGCCGGAGATATGGCTGATCTGGGGAATGTTCTTCAAGGCCATCTCTATCTGGGCCCGGGCCTCCTGCTCGATCTCGGCCAAGCTCCATGTATTCTCCAGAATGGCCAGACCCGGGTAGGCGGGATTCGGAGACATCATCGGCAAGAAATAGCCATTGCTATCGGTCAAGCTGGGACAATGCGTCAGCGGACGCCATTTCACGTTATCCCATTCGCTGGTCAGCGTCAGGTGAAGCCCGACATCTATCCCCGGGTTCTCCCTCAACAGCCGGGCGGCCTCGGGGAACCACGAGGTGACAACCATAACCTCTATACAGGTCTCCACCCCATTCTTATACCCTTCCATACACGCTATATTGGCGGAACGGAACGACCCCATGTCATCCGCACGGATGATCAGGCGGGGATTCGTGGCAGGCTGGCTGAATGCCGGCCACGTAGCGGCGAACAACAGGCAGCCGCAAAGGATTCTTTTTACATTTGAAGTCTTCATGATATTGATAAATAAGTAACATCTTTTCTATACTTGGGGATGGACCACACAGAAGGTGCCGGAAGATTTGCTCACCAACTTATCGTCGCAATAAATCTCGCACTCACAAAAATGTATATTCCGTCCCGCCTTGATCACGGTACCCTTGGCGATCAGCTCATTGCCCCAAGCGGCCCGTAAGAAAGACATTTTCAACTCTGCCGTCAGCACGTCTTTCTCCAGCGGGGTCATCGTATAGGCGGCGAAACCGGCGATCGTATCCGCCAAAGCAGCCAAGACACCCCCATGCGTCACGCCGCTATATTGTCTCTGCTCGTCATGCAAGGGCATATGCGCCTCCACACGACCTTCCTCGATAACCGTGAAGTCGATCCCCAGAAAATTCACATAAGGATTCGTCTTCGCACGGTTAATCAACTTTTCTTTTATTCTCTCATCCATATCTTTTCTATTAACGAACCGTTATCTTACAATCATCCAGATTATCGATAATGGCGAGGCTCTCCACACGTATGCCCTTTTCACGCAGCAGGTTCCCGCCATCTTGAAACGCCTTCTCTATAATAAAACCCATACCCTCGATCACGGCTCCCGATTGCTCCGCCAACTCGACCATTCCCATGGCGGCGTTTCCGTAAGCCAAGAAATCATCGATAAACAGGATATGATCCTCCGGAGTCAAGAAGTTATTGCTGATACATACCGTATAGTCACGATCCTTCGTGAAGGAATGGACCACGGTAGAGAGCATGTTCTCCATCGTCTTCGGTTTCTTCTTCTTTACGAAGACCACCGGCAACTGCATGATATAACCCACCATAATGGCCGGGGCGATACCGCTCGCCTCGATGGTCACGATCTTGTTTATCTTACGATCTTGAAAACGACGGATAAATTCCTCGGCGATCTTATACATCAACATCGGGTCCATTTGATGGTTGATAAAACTATCCACTTTAAGGATACCGCCGGGATAACAGCGGCCGTCTTGCAAGATGCGTTGCTTCAATAATTCCATAATTTGTTATTCTGTTTGATCTTCTTTTACACGTATAAATAAATTCGCCAGAATGGCCGTCAAGCCACCCGTCGTTATGCCGGAGGAGAAAATGCCACGGATCACTTGAGGAGCGGCCCCTAGAATATCCGGCATCAGCTCCACCCCCAACCCCAAGGACAAACTAACCGCCAACACCAACGTGGCCTTCCGGTTGATATCTTGGGCGGCGATAATACGGATACCTGCTGCCGCCACCGTACCGAACATCAGCAGGGTAGCTCCTCCCAGCACCGGATCGGGCATCAAGGAGAAGATAACGCCGACAACCGGGAATAATCCCAACAGGATCAGCATACCCGCTATATAATACCCCACGTACCGGCTGGCGACTCCCGTCAGCTGGATGATCCCGTTATTCTGGGCGAAGATAGAGTTCGGGAAAGAGTTAAAAACACCGGAGATAAACGAGTTCACCCCATCCGCCAGCACCCCGCCGGAGACTCGCTTCAGGTACCCTTCTCCCTCGATCGATTTTCCCGATATCATCGAGTTGGCCGTAATATCCCCCGTAGCCTCGATCGCCGTGATCAGATAGATCAATGCGATCGCCACGAATGAAGAGATATTAAAATCCAATCCATATTTGAAGGGAACCGGGATATTAAACCCTCTCAAACTCTGCGAGGAGACAGCCTCCATATCCACCATCCCCATGGCGAAAGCGATCGCGTAACCGATACACAACCCCAGTACGATGGAACTCATCCGCAAATACTTGTTCTTACAACGGTTGAAGAACAAGACACTCAACAAGACGCACACAGCTACTCCGACATTACGCAAACTACCGAACGTACCGTTATCCATAGCCGTATACCCCCCGCCGCAAGCGACCACTCCTACCTTGATCAAGCTCAAGCCGATGAGCAACACCACGATACCCGATACCAAGGGAGTAATCACCGAGCGCAGATATTTAAAAGTACGGCTCACGATCATCTCTACCGGAGAGGCGGCGATACAAACGCCGAAAATTAGGGGAAGCCCTCCCGCCAAACCAGCCGTGATAATCGGGCCGATAAACGAGAAGCTGGTTCCTTGGATACATAGCAGCCCCGCCCCGACCGGTCCTAATTTACGACATTGAACGAATGTGGATACCCCGGAGGCAAACAGAGCCATGGAAACCAAGAAACCGGTCGTCTCCAGATCCAGTTTCAGCGCCCCGGCGATAATCAAGGGAGGTGTTATGATCGCCACGAAAATAGCCAGCAGATGCTGGATGGCGGCAAAAAGCGTCTCTTTCAAAGGCGGACGGTCATCGATCCCGTAAATCAAATCCGTATTCATCCTGTCTCTTATAGTTTCAAGTCTAATAAGGTCTCCCCTTTTGCGTTCAACACTCGTACACTCATCTCGTCTCCTTTCTTCCGCAATACCATCACCGTAGCCGAATCGAGCTTATAACCCCCGCCTACGATCACCGGGAAGTTGTTTCCCAACGAGCCTTTCGGGTGGAAGGCGTATTGATGCGTATGGGCGGATATATTCACGTTGAAAGGGGCTTTCGCCAACAGGCTTCCCCAAAGCTCCGGACAAGGCTCATAGGCATCTCCGTTTCCGTAGATAGGGATATGGTTCAATAAAACCCGCTTCGAGGCTTGCTTAAACTCCTTGCCGTTCAATTCTTTCGAGAGGAAATTCACTTGATCTTTCCGGAGACCGGTGAAATCGTTCAGGCCATAATACACCCATGTGCTATCCGGTTTATCCTCGCCGCAATCCAGCATGACGAAACGGGTATCTCCCCAGCTGAACGCCCCATATGTCTTATCGCCCACATAGTCAAACAAGGCACGCAAACCGATCGAGTAAGCGTTGCGTATCTCGTGGTTGCCTCTTAGGAAGAAAGCGGGTACATGACTGGCGCCCACCTTCCCGCATAAATAAGCCAAATGATACAAAGCTTCTTTCTCATTGGCGGGATCGTCTATACAATCCCCGTTAAATACCACGAAATCATAAGGGATATCACGCACTTGCCCGTATAAGGCGTCTAGGGTCGGGATATGCTTATGCAGGTCGTTAAAGATCAAGGCCGTGAAATCCTTTTGGGATGCGGAAGGGAGCGTGAAGGTGTAGAACGGGGATACCGCCGTCTCGCCAAACTCTTTCTTATAGGCTTGGTAAAGCATGATTTCCTGCGAGCATACCCGGTAGTAATAGGTTTGCCCCGGTCGTAGGTCCGTCAGCCGAATCTTATTATGCAAGCCGTTGCATATCACTTGACCGTCCACGATGGTGCGGGCCTTCTTCAAATTCAGCGTGTCCGTACCGTATTCTACCCAACTATACGTAGGGACACGGGTCTGCCACATCACCGTTATGCCGCCCTCCGTAGGATTTTGCAGATAGGGCGCCGCATAAAAGATCTCTTCCGGCCTGGCCTTCAAGCGAACCTCCGTTACGACCGGGCGATGATCCGATGCCACCGCCTCTTCGGGAACCCATGCGGACAAACGGGTAAAGGGCTGTCCATTCTTTACATAACCCGCAATATAGTCCAAACAGCTATCCGGCGTGGAAGCCGGGAAGGTAGCCTGTTTAGGATTGCTCAACAGTAGAAAATCCTTGCTGATTTCCGTGATAAAGGGGGAATGCGCCGTAGCGTTCCAATCCCCGGCGATAAACAGGGGTTTATGTGCGGAAGCGGCTTCCCGCCGAAGGATCGGCAAGGAAAGCATCCGGTCTTCCGGCGTCAAGGAAAGGTGCGTGCAGCAGAAGATATATCTCTCGAACTCGACCCATAGCAAGACCCGTTCCTCCTCCCGTCCGGGAAGGGCGATATAGCGGTAGCTCACCGGCTTCTCCTTGCTCAGCATACCTACTCCGTATTTACCGCCATCGAAGTCGATGGCCGGGGAGTAGGTAGGGAACATCAGGGTACGTTCTCCCAACGTCCGGAGCACGTCGATCCCGCCGCTTCTTCCGGTCACGCTATCTACCTCCTGTACGGCAACTACATCGGGGGCTACCTTACATATAGCGTCCGCTATACGCCCGAGGTCCGTCACCTCATCCATGCCCCTTCCGTTGCGGATATTATAGCTCATGATACGCAACGTATTCCGCTCGGCATCGCCGCTTTGCTGTGCCAATGCCTTATTTATGGGCAAACATCCGATCATAACGATCGCCCAAATAAACCATTTCCTCATAGGATTCGATCTAATGTTTATATTCATTTTATATCTATACCTTAACCGAATATCTCTTTCAATGACAGCTCGAACTCAGCGATATCCTCGCCGGAAGTATCCCAAGAGGTAACGAGACGGGCCTCGTTGATCTCCTCGTTCCACATATAGAAGAAATATTTATCTTGCAACTTCCTCAACGCCTCGGCAGGGATCGTGAAGAAGAGCTGGTTGGACTCGATCTTCTGCGTAAAATGAATCTCCGGGTACTGTCGTAGCACGTCCGCTAGCTTGGCGGCGCTGATATTCGCTTTCATGGCGTTCTCCAACCAGAGGTTATTTTCCAGATAAGGGATGAACTGGGCGGAGAGATAACGTAGCTTCGAGGCTAGCTGGGCGGATTGCTTCCGGTAAAATCGCAGGTTCTCCGTGATCTCCGGGCGGAACGAGACCACGGCCTCTCCCATCATCATACCGTTTTTCGTGCCTCCGAAGCTCAAGATATCCACGCCTGCGTCTACAGTCACTTGGCGCATCGTGCAATTCAGGTAAGCGCAGGCGTTCGCCAAGCGGGCTCCGTCCATATGCAGATACATATCGTACGAATGTAAGAGATCGGCGATCGCTCTCACTTCCTCTATCGTATAGATCGTACCTAATTCCGATACTTGGGAGATATAAACGGCCTTGGGTTGCGAGTGGTGGCAAACCCCGAAGTTCTTCAGATGGGGACGGATCAATTCCGGTGTCAGCTTACCGTCCGTCGTAGGGATCGTGACGATGGCGCAGCCGGTCATTCGTGCGGGAGCTCCACATTCATCCACGTTGATATGAGCGGTCTCGGCGCACAGGATGCTATTAAACGGACGGGTCACGGCTTGCAGGGCCACGGAGTTCGCCCCCGTCCCGTTAAACACGAAAAAAGGAGAAGCATCCTTGCCGAACACTTCTTGTATCTTACTCGTAGCGGCCTCTGTCCAAGGATCATCACCATATCCAACCGCATGATTATCATTTGCCTTGATGATCGCATCCATTACCCGGGGATGCACGCCGGAATTGTTGTCACTAGCGAAACTTCTCATCTTCAAATCTGATTTTTCGCCAAAAGTACGGATTTAAGATGAGAATGAGGATATCCAAGTAACTATTTATCGCTATCCATTATGTTATTCTTATTTGTATGCGTATATGAATATATCAGATAAACGACACAAGGAATAACCACTATACTACAAAAGAATAAATAAGGTCCCATAACTATTTCCTCCTTTTTTTACTGTTTTCAGCCCTTTCTCCTTCCTTAAAATAGCGGGTACCCGCCCAAAAAGTAATTATAGCAACAATTGCCGCATTTATATAAATAATCCAACTCTGCTGTTGATAATTACTGATGAATGTGCTAATGATTCCGCCAGTCACTACATACTTAGCGATATCCATCAACCATTTTCCGATTTCTTTTTTCATAGTAAGATATTTTGTTTGTCAAGGCAAAGATAAATAGAATAATCCATACCGCACGTTATTTTACCTGAAATTGTTCCGTCGCGTAGAGGGCCTCGCCGGTTTGGGTCAGGCCTTCGATGGTGATGGTGAAATCACCGGTCAGGTCGGAGGTGGTAAAGGGGATGGATATAGAGGACTCGCCGTTTGTCCGGATATCGGGTCGCCAAAGTAAGGTATGGCGGAAATCCGGAACGGGAGATCGCTTCTCGGCCTCTGTCCGGTAAGCGGGCATATAGAAGATGCGCTGGGCTTGCGTGCCCTCATAATCAAAGAACTGGGTGGAGTTATCGACTACCAGACCCGGGTAATTATGCTCGTAAGAGGAGAAGGAGGCTATACCGTCGAATATCTGCCCACCGAATACGTACTTACCTTTATACACATCGATCTTCCGGATTTTTAGGGGATCGTACTTAAAAATGACCTCATGATCGACGATGGGGATACCATCCAATAAAACCAATGAGTTACCGATCGTATACCCGATCCGCTCCTCGGTCAGGACCGCCAACCGGCGAACCCCATCCATCTTACGGAAGCGGAGGCCGGGGATAAACTCGATCACGACTTCCTCCATCGTCGTGAAACGGGTGTACTCATCCAAAAGATAACTCCAATCCGGTTGCCACTGGAACCAAGGCTTCTCCGCTTTTTCCCGAACCAAGGAATCAGACCGGTAAGCATGCAACACCTGTAGCCCCACGCTCCGCTTCACCAACTCATCTTGCCAAGCAGGATTCAATCTCAAGGCGGGAAGCTCCTTCTCCGGATGCGTAGCGTAAGGAGATTCGATGTCCACCCGGTAGCGAGAGGAGGAAGGGGATAAAGCCACCGTCACGATCTCGTGCGTCCCGGATATGTGTTTCGTAAAGAAAGTCACCTCCCCGGCAGCGCCCAGTTGCCCCCCGAAAAGGCGGATCTCCCCCCCGGAAAAGCCCAATAAAGGCCTCACCGCCTCCTTAGACGAAGGTTCGCCCGTAGACAGATCGATCACTTTCCCCGTCAGGATCGGCCCCTCGTATTCCGCCAAGAATTTACGATCGGCAGGCGATGATCCCGTAGTAGGCATGCTTTGTTTCCAATCAACGATACCGCTCCGGGCGGAAGGTTTATACAAGTCGATCCCGGCGATAGAGACCGATAGGGTCTGTAGATCCGGGGGCAGGCCGTTTATCCGGATCTCCCCCCCTGAACGGGTATCATAGGTCATACGGTCCGGCGATACGGAGACCGTGCCCCCTTGTCTCGTAAAAGAGTAAGCGGGCAATAAAGTATCCGTCAGCAGGGCCTCGTTCGTCACGAAGGTGTTCACCACCCTCAGCGGCTTCTCAAAGAAGACCTCCTCCCCCTCGTTCCGCATATAACGGGTATAGGCCACCAGCCGATAGTTTCCGGTCGGCAAGGTAGAAGGCAATTGCAGGCAACCATTCCCTACCCCCTTCTCCAGCACGAGTCGGGCTTGCACGACCGCCGAGGCGCTATCCAGAAGCTCCACATATCCCACCTTGCTCACGTCGGACAACCGTTGGTCCAAATCCGTGGCAATGAATTTCATCCATACAAGCTCGCCCGACAGATAAAATTGCTTATCCGTTTGCAGATAAACCCGCTCTCGCAATTCCCCTGCGAGAACCGTTTGCCCCGCCCATAAGAGGCAGAGGAGCGACAAGATACATTGTTTTATCATAGACTTCTTCATAGCAACTAAATTATAAATGACTGGTAGGCCACCAAGAGGGCTTCTGTTTCGAACCAAAACGGCCGCAATCCATACAACGTTTCAGCGCATACGTATTACTCGCCGCATTCATCGGATTATAGGAAACATATCCGTAATCCGGATTATTATCATATTCCGATCCCTGTACGATCGTGCTTGCGCAGCCCGTAACCTCGGCCTCATATACCTTCTCTATCTCCGGAAAGAAACGCTTGAGGCGAGTCACTGTCGCTACTTCCACGAAACCGATCACCGGAACCTCCGGGTCCGTCACGCAGCGGATATTCCCTTTCATCTCGGAAGGAATAGGGGCAAACAAGCTACCAGACTCCTCTATGTTCTTCTGCAAATTAAAATAGTAGTCGTAAGCCTCCCGGTGCAACGCATATTGTTCCACCTCCGCATGATACAACATCGAGAAACGGCGATCGCTGGGATGATACGAGGCGATACTTTTGTTAGCGATCACGTTCTGCGTCAGCCTATCGGAACTGCCTAGGGAGATCACCTTCGAGCTGTCCTTCCCCCAGCAATAATACCAATTATTCGATGTAAGTAAATCATATATTACGACCGTATTACCCATTTTCTCGGCAGCCATGAAGATCTCCGCCTTCACCTCCCAATTCTCCTTATACATCCAGCGGAAATAAGAGGATCGATCCGGGGCATTATGCGTAGACACACAGAGACGGACCTCCTCTCCCGGCCCCTTCTTCAGCAAGGAGAGAGAGTCGATCGGAGGCGTTATCTCCGGTCCCAGATAGTCCGACTCATACTCCAGCCCATCCAGCGAGATATGTAGCCGGTACCGGCTACCCCGGGCCCGCCCCCCCCCAACCACCCTATGGTGGCTGGG